>Ga0187219_1000464_pt1 | contig 19540 bp, 30 predicted proteins | sample 13SPOviralmetaG_FD_130162 | JGI IMG/M metagenome (GOLD analysis project Ga0187219, IMG submission 130162) | Marine viral communities from the oligotrophic San Pedro Time Series (SPOT) site, San Pedro Channel, CA, USA - 13 SPOT_SRF_2010-07-21... | ecosystem: Environmental > Aquatic > Marine >... | reverse complement strand
ATAAATTTCAAAACTTTATGATACTTATTGGCTCAATTCTAATTGGCATACCTCTTGGAATTGTGGTTGGCTTGATTTGCTGGTTTAAATTTCCATTCCAAATATATTGGCAAGCAAGAGCTAACTTAGCTAAAAACAGAATACAGGCAGCTCAAGAACAATTAAGAGAATACGAGACAGTAGATATTTGGGAGAAACATATTGAAAGAATGCAAGAAAAAAAATCTTATGACAACTGAAGAACTATTAAAACTGCATAAAGATACCTGCGAAACTTGCAGGGACATTATGAGACAAAAAAATAACGATTATACTGGAGGGAAAACTTCGAAAGATCCCTTTGCAAACTTTAATGCAGCATCTGTCCTTGGGATTGACCCAGTACAAGGGTTGCTACTTAGAGTAATTGATAAGATCCAAAGGATTAGGTCTTTTACGAATGATAAGGAGCTAAAGGTAGCTAATGAAAGCGTTGAAGATGCTTGTGATGATATCGTAAATTACGCGATTTTAGCCAAGGCAATGCTTATGGAGCAAAGAAGAAGCTCAGAAATCAAGTAAAAACGATTAAAAATTCACCACTCATCAACCTACTCCTACGGGAGTGGGTTTTTTTGTGTAACATAAGATATGCCTTCTGTAACGAGAGTTCACTCCCATGAGAGTCAAGTCTATATTGACAACACTTTAATTAGGGGAGTTGAATCTTTCAGATATCAGAATCCCAAAAATGTTCAAGAAATAAGGAAACTTGGGTCTTATAAAACAGAAGATCATGTTTTAATCGCAGACCAACCTATTGAAGTGTCTATGAGATTTATAGTCAACAATCATGTTTTAGGTAAAACTGGGAACTACTTAAAGTTTTTAAGTTCAGATGAGTCAACTATTCAGTTAAAAGACTCGACTGCTAGAACGACTTTTTCAAAAGCGAACCTAACTAATTTTTCTTTAGACTTCTCTATCGGGGATCTTGCTATTGGAAATTATGGATACGAGTGCGACTCTTTATCAGTCAGTGAAGGCAACTCTTTAGTAGATTTAGATTTAGACTCAAGTAAATTTAATGTCTTTCGCCCACAAGACATAACTCTAACCACGACCCTAACTGAAGGAATAAATTCTACAGACTATCCCATTCAATCTGCGTCCATTTCTGTCGGTATACAGAGAGCGCCCACGACTAGAGTTGGAGAACGAGGAGCGAAAAGAAGATCCCCAGTGTTACCAGCTCAAGGATCTTTAGAGATGTCCATAATTAAAAATAAAGTTGAAGATACATTAGATTTATCAGCGCTCGTGACTGACAAAGGAAACTTCACATTTTTAATTCCTGAAACTGTATTAGGATCAGCTTCTGCAAATCCTAATTTAAATTTAGTAGTTCACGATTGTTTTTTACAATCTGTAAATCACTCTCATGATTTAGACGGGAATGCCACATTAGATTTTTCTTATTCATTTCCGATTTCCAATGATGCCGTCGAATATTATTTTTCATAAGCAAATCTACCATCCCCTTATTTGGCAAAATCCTGTTTAAACTTGGGACTTTTTTGTGTAATATATATTATGCCTTTACCAAATCCCAAGAGCGGAGAAAAAAAGTCTGATTTTATTAGTCGTTGTATGGTAGACCTTTCAGATAAAGAAGAATTCAAAGATAGTAAGCAAAGAGCTGCTGTTTGCTATTCTCAATTTGAAGAGGCTGAAAGTAAGGCTTCTGTAATTGTCAGTAATGAAGACGATTGTGCTTTATTTTTTTCTAAGGCTTCCCCCAATGTTAAAAAACACTACTTCGAAACAAAAGAAGAGGCTTTAGAAGATGCAAAAAAAATGGGACTAAAAGGGATACACCCTCATAAAACAAAAGACGGTAAAACTTTGTATATGGCTGGGCCTGATCATGAAACATTTATGAAACGTCATGACGAGATCTTAAAAGAAAAAGAGAAGTCTGATAGTAGTCTCTGGGAGAATATCAGGAAAAAGAAAGAGCGAATAAAGAGAGGCTCTGGTGAAAAGATGAAGAAGAAAGGCGACAAAGGTGCGCCTACCAGTGATCAAATCGAAAGAGCCAAAGGCCAAGAAAAAGACTAGAAAACCTGCCTTTTCAAAGTTTTAAAGATGTCATACAAGAATTGATCCTGCTTAGTAGCCTCCCTCACTTTATTCTTAATCTCAAATGCGTGTGAGGTGTGAGCTATATCACGCTTAATCACCCAACCAGCCTCGATAAAGTAGTCTGAGTCCCAATCAAATACCTCTGAAATATAATCAAGAGCAATCAAATGCCTTTGCCCCTCAGAGATCTCAATTTCGACTTCCTGCTTGCCTGTTATCTTCATGAATTGTTATTACACTATTTGTATTCAGATTGTCAACAGCTAAATTTATTATTATTTAGCACCTCTACACCCATTTTGGCCCATCAAACCAAGCAACTAAAGATTTCCTAACGCCTTTGGTAACTGGGGTCACTCTGTGATATTGGTAGCTAGGGAATACCAATACCGAACCTTTAGGTTTCAAGAGATTTTCGCTTGGTGCGCTTACTTCACTAAATTCAAACGACCCACCTTCATATTCAGATGGATCTGAAAGTTGGATTACGATAGATAATTTCCTGTCTAATCCATCATTTCTCCGCCAAGAACAGTCGCTATGCCACCCATAATGACCCTCTTGTTCAGCATGATATTCTGTATACTGTACATCTGCTAATTTATAAAGGTTCACATTAAATGCCACTGTGTTTGCATGATTCACATAGTTATAAAGAGTATCTAAAATCCACGGAACTTTAATGAATGAGACCTTACTCCTTCTTACTTCTGGTTTGTATCCTCCTCCTGTCAACTTTCCAACACAAGCAGGGACTTTAACCTCATTTAAAATGCGATCAATAGTCTTATCATTTATTTCACCGGGCCACACGCGCCAGCACTGTCTTACCTCCTCACTCATACCTTATTTGTGTTTCGATTGTAATCCAAGATTAAGTCTGCCATCATAAATTCTATCTTTATATTTCCCCTCTGAGTCAACATAATGCATAAATACCTGATATTGTTTGTCCCCTTCGAACTTCTCTCTCCAGTGTTCTAACTTAGTTCCTGAGTAGACTACGCAGTCCCCTTCATCAAGTGGAACCTCGTGCTCATTACCATCATAATCTTTTAACCATATGGGCCATTGCTTATCATATCTTCCTCCCAAGCATAGGGTAACTGAGTATTCACACTCGTCTCTGTCCAGATGTCTTTTTAAAACAGAACCATTATTATATATTCTTGCATAGGTATATTGTGGAATTAACTTCTTACCAACTATTTGTTCCACACTCTGCGTTGAACAAGCCATCAAGGTATCAAATGCAGGGTCTCCATAAAGAACACGAGAATTAGGAGCTTGACCATCTCCTGTTAAATTAGGTTCATTCTGCGCGATAAGAGAAAAATAATTTCTAAAGTAACTTGCAAAGGGAGCATAGATAAAGCCCTTTACTACCTCAAATCCTTTATTTTGGAATTGTGTCTTCATCTTTGAACCTGACTTATTCGTATTCAAAAAATGACTCTTCAATATTACCCATAATATTATCTTCTTCTACTGGGGAATGGCTAAGGAGGTCAGATGCCATTTCACCCTCCTCTTCTGTAGGCTCACCTCCAGAACCATCTATCCCAATAACCTGCTTAAATCTCTCTATAGAACCAAAGATATCAATAATATCCTCATCCTCTAATTGGTAAGTTCGAACCTGTTGCAAAGGACGGACCTCAGTCTTTTTAATTTTCATAATTTAATAACCCCAACTATTTAAAGTGTGCTTAAATGGATTATCTTCGATATTCTCAACCAAATCAAGCATTTTCTCTGCTATTTCTCTAATTTCTTTTTGGGCCTGTTCACTCTTACGCAATTTAATAAAGTTTGCAAAGCTTCTCATATTAAATTGAACGTCTGCTTGAATGCGGCTATTGTAAGTCTTAAAGAACCGTGCGGATTCTTTTGCTCGTTTGCGTCCTAGCTCTGGTTCAAGATCAACAAGGCACTTGTGGTAAAGTCTATTACCATCCGCAGTGTATTGTTTTAATTGTTCCTGCCAGAACTCTGGCCAATCATCAGGAATAAAGGTTTTATCCTCTTTTAGTTCTTTGTATCGTGCCGACTCTGCATTGAGCGAAGATAATCTATGCTTAAGTAAATGAATATGACTGGCAATATCGCAATCAATAAGGAAATGGACGCTACCTTTTTCAAAAGGGGTTTCGTGTCCGTGGCTCCAAAGCATGTCGATGAGCTTCGGAATTCTCTCTCTTTTCTTTTCATCTAAGTCTCTTGAAGTTGATGTCCAAGCACTACAAGCAATAACTTCATCACTACCATAGTATCCTAATAATTCTACCGTATTTTGCATTTTTTTCAATTAATAATTCGAAGGATCTACCATCACAAAAGTGGAAGGCATGATCTTCCTGACAAAGATATACCCATTTTTGCGATAAGTGTCAACCATTCCTTTGCTAATTTTCTTAAAAGCCCTCGGATTCCTATTTATATTGCCAATCGAATCTTTCCTTATACTCCAATCAGAGTAAGTTGTTGCTTGGCCCATTTCAAAATCCATTCCTAACTGCTTGGCTACTCCCCAAAAATAAAACTCATCAGCAAAAATAACCTTTTCTTTCACAAAGAATTGAGACCAGTGTTCAAAAGTCTTGATAAATGTTTCCACATCCTTCCTACGGCAAACAAAAAACTGACAAACAGCATTATACTCCCCAAAATTGTAGCCTTTGATCCCCTCCCTAAAAATCATTTGACTCTTAACTTTTGTATGGAAACTAAAATGTTTGGCGAAAGTTGTTTTTTTATACTTTTTTTTGATCAAGTCCACTGTGGTATCTAAATCATACAGGGGGAAATGAGAATCGCTAATTAAGGTGAAGTATTCATTCTCCTGATCCTCTAAACCTGCTTTCATTAACTCTATCGTAGCCTCAACTAATGAAAAGTGACCCCAACTTGTCGGTACTATGTTATCGACGTAATAATCGGAAAATACGCTAGATTTTCTCTCTTTAGGATGAATATACAAATTAAATGAGTTAATATCACCCTCGTTAAAGAAAGTTGTCCAAAGTTTGTTCTGATTAAAAGAATTTATTGTTAAATTCAAGAAGGCGACTTTTCCCATTTATTTAATGTTTCTAGTGTATTATAATAGTATAATCAAATTATACTATGGACAATTTTAAAAACCCCTTAGAAAGTCAGGTTAGCGTTAATAATGCTGGAGAAATGGAAGTTACTATCGCTAAGAAGTATTCGGAGGCAGAGGCTTCTGTTTATAAATCGTATATGAGCATGTGTGCTATGGAAGATAAGACATTTACAGATACTGCTGGAATGGGAGACAAAGAAACTTACAGTGCTTGTGCAGTACAATATGGTAAAATGCGAGCTATGATGATGGACGATAGCAAGGGAGAACTTACCGAAAAGCAAAAGAAGCTTCCTCCTGCGCTTCAGAAAAAGATCATCGAGAAGATGAAAAAAGAGGGAAAGAATAAAGAAGGAGCTGAGAAAGAAGGATCTGAGGAGGAAAAGAGTGATTGATTTTTTAATCAATTTTGCATAAAATCTTTTAGTGAAAACTATAGTCAAAAAAAATTTATGTATCGAAACTAAAAGACATGATTTCGAAAATCAATTCGCTTACATAGAAACTTGGCATAATACTCAACTGAAAGATTGTTATTTCGTAGAAAAAGAATATTTATGGCCTGATGGGACAATAAAGTCTGGAGGTCGTAAATATTTTTTTTGCAACGACCCAGAAGATTTAAAGAAGGAAATCAAAACAGTAAATTACCCCTCTTTTAATAGTTTCGACGAATTATATTTTCTCGGGGAAGATGGTAAAATTATTAACATACTCAACGCATAATGGATTCTAAGACCTTACATAAAGAAGGAATAAATCATAACCACGCTTCTTGGTTGGTGCATCATATGCCCCTTATGCCAAAATTTGAACCAGACAGCCCCAATAGTTTTACAGTAGAATTTAATGAAGGTTATGTTTATGACTACGCAAATGGAGGGGAAAGACTGAAAATCGAGCCAGAGGAGACAATTACAATAGGAGAATCCGAGACCAAAGAGTTAAAAATACAATTAAAAATAGATAAGTTCACTGGGAAGATCTCCCAAGCGTTAATCGTTGAGGACGATGGTAATCTAGCAGATTTTACGAACCTTCAAAATAAAAGTGATGTTGAAGGTCAATCGTCGGGATCGGACGACGAGGAATCACAAATTATGCTTGATTTTTGTGAACTCCGAGGTCCGTCAATTTACGAACAATATATCAGAGAGAATATTCATATTTGGTTTAGGGGATTTTACCAAAAAGGAAACCCTGATGGAGGTCATGCACCATTAAAAAAAGACCCTTCGGCTGGTGCTAATGACATGATTGAAATTAGGGAGCTAAGGGAGAAAGATGAAGAAGATAATATTCTTGAAATAACGACACAAGGAGATAGTATCATATTTTATGTGCCAGATAGCTCATGCTCTGGTGACTCTGGAGGCTCTGATTCTGGCTCTGATAAATCAACAGCTATTGTGCCAATGGACTGGCATGAAAAAGGATATGGAGCATTGTTTACAATGGAGTCTAATGAGGTTCTCTTCGAATTTGTAATGCGTAATGTTTCATTAGTTGGTTCTAAAACAGTAGTTGCAATTGATGACCGATTTCTGAAGGTCTGCGAACCAGACTCAATGGTGATTACAGGTATAACTGGCGATAGGGCTGGATCAGTTGGTGCGGTAGTCGAGAAAAATAATATAATTCTATCAGCTTGGCCTTTGTCTTTCTTGAGGCCGAAAAGGGTCACTTTAAAATTAACAGGGGTACGAAAAGGATTTAAGCGTTACGATATGCCTGAACGGAGCCGCGAGCAATTTATAGCTAACGAAGAGTTTATTAATTCGGCTTATCCGAAAGAGTAATGTCGAATAATTTTCCACTTCGTTTCCCCACCGCACCTTTAGGTGGAGTTGGTAAGACATTTCGTCCTAATCTTGACAATGAGGTTACCGCACCTTTAGGTGGAATTGGTAAGACACATCAACCTGATACTGATAATAAGATTACCTCACCTTTAGGTGGAGTTGGTGGGACATTTCGCCCTGATCCTGACTCTGCCTTCGCACCTTCGCCATTAGCTGACGCTGGGGATGAACCTATGATTCCTCGCCCAGATCCTAACTCTCCCTTCGCACCTGCGCCATTGGCTAGTGCTGGGGACGGACCACAAGCTGATGAACCTCTGGTTCCCCCTGTCGGTCCACAAGGTGATGAGCCTCTGATTCCCCCTGTCGGTCCACAAGGTGACGGACCACAAAGTGATGGTCCCATAGCAGACGTTGGAGATGAACCTCTGATACCACCCGGACCTTTAGACCTGTCCCCTATGGATGAGCGCATGGGTGAAGAAACAGGAGGAGACGAATCTGATTTGCCTGATTTAGATCCAGATATAGCTGAAGGGCCAGTTGATGATGGACTCGGGCCAGAAGATGATGGAGAAGATGATGGAGAAGATGGCGGTGAAGGCGAAGGAGGAACTCCTGACAGTGGAGGAACTCCTGACAGTGGAGGAACTCCTGACAGTGGAGGAAGCGACTCTGGTGACGACTCCGACTCCGACTCCGACTCTGGCTCTGCCAAGAGTGGCTCATCAGTATCTGAGGGATCTGCTGACACAACCGCGCCAGTCATCTCAATTACGTCTGGAACCGATATAATTGAGAATGGTGGTACTTGGATAGACGCAGGAGCAACCGCTGACACTGGCGAAACTGTTACCGCTTCGGGAACAGTGGACACGAGCGTCAACGGAACTTACACGATGACATATTCTGTGACAGACTCAGCAGGAAACGTTGCAACGCCAGTGACAAGAACGGTTATCGTTCAGGATACAACCGCACCAGTCATCTCAATTACGTCTGGAACCGATACAATTGAGAATGGCGGTACTTGGACAGACGCTGGAGCAACCGCTGACACTGGCGAAACTGTTACCGCTTCGGGAACAGTGGACACGAGCACCAACGGAACTTACACGATTAACTACTCGGCTACGGATAGCTCAGGTAATACGGGATATGCGTCAAGAACGGTTACCGTGATAGATTCGGGATCTGGTTCGGGATCTGGTTCGTCATCGAGTTCGGGATCTGATTCGGGGTCTGATTCGGGATCTGATTCGGGATCTGGTTCGGGGTCTAATTAATTTAATTATGAGAAACTTAACTGATTTATTTGATCGCGTATATGTAATCAATTGCGCCCATAGACCAGATCGTCTTGAAGATACAAAGAAGCATCTTGAAGAAACGAAAATGGCAGATAACGATAAGGTCCACTATTACCCAGCTATTATTGGTGACTGGACAACCTGCCCTGCTGACTGGCGCTCTGGTAGAGGAGCATGGGGTTGTTTGCGTTCTCACCAGAGAATCCTAGAAGATGTTCTACACACTAGAGATGATCGGGAAGAATTAACCTTGAATAATGTATTGATTATGGAAGACGATATAATCTTTAAAGACAATGCGTTACAGAAACTTAATGAGTTTATGGAAGTTGTGCCTGACGATTGGGGTCAAATTTATTTAGGAGGACAACACCGTAAAACTAAAGTAGAAACAGGCTTAACTAATGTGGTAATTGGCAAATCCGTCAACCGAACCCACGCTTACGCCGTCAACAAGTCTACTTTTGAGCAATTATACCGACATATATCATATGCCACAGACTATCGTAAAACAAACAAGCACATTGACCACCAGTTAGAATTAGCTCATCGCCGCGAGGACTGGAAGGTTTACTGCCCGGAAGAATGGATCGTAGGCCAGCGAGCAGGTTCGTCGAATATCAATGGTAGGGTAAACGAGACTAAATTTTGGTAATGGAAAAAATTATACATCAGACTTGGAAGGACTATAATGTCCCCCGTAATATTTATAGAGAGTCATGGCAGGAATCGTGGAAAAATATGAATCCTAACTGGGAATACAAATTCTGGACTGATGAGGACAACGAAAGGTTAGTAAGAGACGACTACCCAATGTTTTGGGAGGTTTTCCAAAACATTGAGATAGGAGTTGTTAAATCTGATCTTTGTAGATTACTATATCTTCATAAGTATGGAGGGATCTATGCTGATATGGACTTTATTTGTTTGAAGGATTTGGAGCCTTTGTTAGTAAGTCCTTTTGGGGATAGTATAGTTTTAGGAAAACACAATAATCATAGACAACCCTACCCAAATGCTTGGATGTATTCTCAAAAAAACGAGTCCTTTTGGTTGCGTATGGCTAATGATTCTTTTTCAGATCTAGGAAAAAATATAATTAGACCTGTAGAACAAATAGCAGGACCAACTAGACTTAACTGGGCAATTAGCGCTTACCAACCAAACTACACACAATTAGCTAATGATATGATATACCCAAGAGCATGGGGGAATCATCATCATGATCAAAAGGCCCGTGATGTAGATTGGGAGGATGTAGAAAAAATAAAGGAAGCATATCCCAACAGTTATGCAGTCACTTACTGGACCCACAACTGGTAGTTATAAATAAAGTTCATCAAAGAACCTATTCCCATTATAAGCTTTATCATCGATCCAAAAATCGTATGATGGCTTATTCATCCTAAGCTCTGTATATTTGACCCCCCACTCTTCAAGCTGCTTCTTGGTTAATTCAGTCCAGTCTTTGCCTGAGTTACCTCCCCTAGCTGTCCAGTAGATAATCTCATTACCTTTATTATACAGTTCATTGAAGTATTGTATCCGAGAACCCATAGGTCTGGCTAACTCGTATCTACCCCTACTATCTGTGCAAATAGTCCCATCAATATCTACGATAAAAGTTCTCATAGTTCTTTAATTTTTGTTATAATTTTTGTGGCGCTTATATCCTCAGAAAATGGAATAAAATATACCTCTGTTTGCCCACACTCTGCTTTCTCAGCGGGGTGTAATGTGGTGATACTATAATCTCCACCTTTATACCAACGAGAGGGCTTGAAGTGTCTCAGGTAACCAGAGACTGTTGATTCATTAAATACTAAAACGTAGTCAACACACTCATTGCAAGCCACAAGGAAAGCTCTCTGCTCTTGGCTAATAATGGGCCTTTCTGAACCCTTATTTTTCTTAACACTTTCATCTCCATTCACGCCAACAACTAATTTATAATCGTCAGGTAAATCTTCTTTTATTGATTGGAGAAGGTGCGCGTGACCTGCATGAAATAAGTCGAAGCAACCGTTTGTAAAAGCCATCTTTTCCGTTCCTATCGAAAAACGGTGCATGATCGTAGATGTATCAACTATTTTAGGGTGATTCATATCGTTGCTGTTCCAACTTTACTGACGACGATGCTACAGCAAGTCTGAGCATAATCAATAGCTAAATCTATATCTTGATTAAATAAATAATTACTTGCAAAAGCAGCAAGGAAAGTATCTCCAGCACCACTCACATCCCTTACTTGAGCCACAGATTTTAAAGGGTATTTTTTTCCCCTGAACCTACACCCCTTACTCCCCAAAGTAACAATGAGGTTTTCCATCCCCATCCCTTCAAATCCATTCTCCTTATATTCCTTTTCATTAATTTTGATCAGATCAAACGAATTAGCCCATTCAGGGTTATATTTCTTTTTAGTGTCTAAGAAAGATATTTGAGAATTATCTGCAATATATTTCAAATCTCTATCTGTAAGGTATCCCTTGTTATAATCAGAAACAATTACAGCATCGTAAGACCACACACTTGCTTCTCTCAACTTTAATTTATTAATCTCTTTATACTCATCTGAATCAACGCGCAAAAACATTTGATTAGAATTAGAGTCAATATATCTAACCTTCGCTCCAGTGCTTTGATTACTTTTAATATCTACTTCTGCTTTTTTGCCTAAATTATTAAGGCAAGCAAGGACATTTCTATGGACGTTTGAAGCCATACCCATGAAAGTAACTGAGTTGTCCTGCTTAAAAACAGGAACTGGAGCTTCTGGACATAATCTATCAGCAGATCCGTAAGTAAAAATATCTAAGCATGACTCTCCGATAATTAATATTTTCATTTTTGTGAGTCTCCTTTTTGGATTCTATAAGAATCATACTCAAAATGTTGAGTGCTAACTTCAAAAACTTTAGAATCCTTTAGAGCTATAAGTTTGTGAGGAATACATGGTCGCAAATGAACAGTGTCCCCTTCTTCCAACTCAACTTCTTTTTCAATAGCATTACCTAAATCATAATATTTTAAAATCAATTTACCCTCGATGACGGCCCAAGTCTCCTCTTTCTTGATATGATAATGCATAGAAAACTCCGCACCCTCATTGAACTTTAAAATCTTACCACAATACAAATCATTGTTAGTTATCCAAACTTCTTCCCCCCACCCCTTAGCGTGTTTTTGTACTTTTGAAAATACAGGCTCTAACTTCATTGACTAATTTTAGCTAGAATACATGAAAATTCAATAGCTAATCAAAAAAAAACCGTCCCGAAGGACGGCTTTTAAATTATTTAAAATGATTTATATTTACTGTCGTTTTTTAATCTTCTCCTTTTCTTTTGCCTCGCCCTTATTAGAAATAGCTGAGTAACAAAAAAGAGATGTGATAACAGACAATACAATTATCCTCACGGTTCAATCATGTAAATTATGATAAGTTATTTTTACTTATCTCCTTTGTCTTTCGCTTTACCGAAATTAACGCTGAGAAAATCTACGATTTTGTAAGCTTTTGAGAGCCAAGTTCCCTCTTTTGGAGTTGGGGTAGCAGCAGCAAATGCACTAGCCGCAGCAATAATAGCACAAGCCCAGTTAAACCAAGCCTGATCTTCGACGAATGATGTAATAATCTCAATAATATCCATAACAATATTTTGTTTGTATAGCTTATTACACTAAGCGAGGGAGCAGGGAATTATCGGCCTTGACCCCTATAGGGTTTCTTGTAGTTTTTGGAGCTTTTGATCCTAGAAGTCTTGCTTTTAGCATGTACTCCTTTACGTCGGATCTTCTTTTTTGCTTGGTAAGTGTTTACTTTTTTCATTACTGATCTTTTACAAATTGTCCGTCCACCATCTTGCCAGTGCGACTCTTAATTACATCATAAGCTGCTTCTAAGCAGTATGTGGTATCAAACCCGACCATCTCAGAAAGTAAAATAATAGTAACTAACATGTCTCCAATGCCGTCCTTAACTTCTGCAAGAATGTCCTCTTTAGTTGGAGTAGGCACTCCAATATTTTCCATCAGATCACGTTGATAATCAAAATCATTTAGCTTTTTTAGGGCTACTCTTGTTTCATCAAGCTCTTCTTGCGTCTTGTCTAGTTGTCGAATTGGGGTAGAAGAATCTAAAATTCCTTTGCTTTGTCCCCACTCAATAACCGATTTACTTAGTTCTTCGTATTCCATATCTACCCTCAGTATAAAGACATTTTAAACCGTGTCAACTATTTTTTATAATTTAACGGTCTTAGGAGCTATTTCCTCTATTTCTTCGCATAACCTAAGTATCTCTGAGGTCTGCATGTCACAAGCTCTTGCCTTTAATTTAAAAAGTTCTTTGTAAAAATAAATATAATCTCTGTCTTGATGAACATATTCCTGATCTCTAATATTAAAAATGTAACCTACGTATGTCTCATAAATTGTAGCATCAATACACTTCTCCACTGGATCATAAACAGAATTAGAAAGAACGTAGTCGAAGATGTCGTGACGGCTTACATTGATATGAAATATCTCTTCATTCACTTTTAAAGATCTTTTATTCGTTTGATCACCATTTTATAGGTTTCATCTGAAGGATCATTCTTCCTATTCGGCGCAATCATTTTATGAGATAGAATTTTTTCTATTCCAAGGTCAAATTTATCCATAAGGTATTTGCATTTTTTAGCAGCAGAATCAATTTCAACCGCACTTGGAGTGCGTTTGTTCGTATCTCCATAGAAAGAGATACCAATGCTATGACCATTTAAACCGCTTACACCCTTCCAAGAAGATCTTCCTGCATGCCAAGCTCTTTTTTTGTCATAGACGAATTGTGTGCGAGACCCATCAGCAGCAATAAGATAGTGATAACTAACCTTCGATGAAGCATTCAAAATCCAAGAACGAGTTCCATCATGGCTTCCACTACTATGATGCAAAATAACATACTTGGGCTTAATAGTTCCAGACTGGTTCGGAGAGGCTTTGTAAACTTCGGGGTAATCCTCTTTGAACTCCTGCACTGGCGGTTCTGGTTTTTCTGGTTCCCCTTTGTTATCGTGAACTAGATTCTCCCAAATCATCTTCCATGTAGTGGGACCATCAATCCCATCACCACGCAAGCCAAGTTTTTTTTGGACTTCTTTAACAATCCGATCTTTACCAGAAAAACGCATTTTTATTCTTCTTCAGTTGGAGCTTCTACTTCTGCTTCTGCTTCTGCTTGGGGTAGTTGATATTTTGCTTGCTCTTGAATTTTAGTAGCAAGGAAAGACCCCGCTTCAGCAATCTGAAGCCCTTGAGCTTTTACAGCGATATCAATAATCTGAAGGAGTGCATTAGCTTCGTTTTCTTGTAAGGTGATTTTAATTTCATTCATACGTACCTGATTATCTAAATTCATAAGAATAATTCAACAAATTAACGTCTAAATTTCAAAAAAACATGCTTAACCGCCATCCACATATCCAGATATTTATACTTAGCTAATCTGCCCAAAAACACAGTATCCTTTTCTTTTCTAGCTAATTCATCATATCTTAAATACATCTCTTGGCCTTCTCCCCAAGGAATAGGATAGAATGGAATATCTCCTTCCTCCATACTTTTCGGGTATTCTCGGGTAATTATAGTCTCTCCTGAGTGATTGGAACTAAAATAAGAATGATCATACTGTCTAGTCCATTTATTTTTCTTATTGCATTCGTTGTAAACAAGTGCGTCTTGCTTATCCATTGTTGAGTAATGCTCTAGCTTTAAAGACCTGTAAGGTAATTGCCCAAAACAATAATTAAAATACTGATCTATCCTACCTGTATAAATAACTTTATCGTAATCCTCTCCCCTCCATTCTTCCTGCCCCGCATTTAAAACAACTTCTATTCCATCTAACATTTTTTCGAACATTTTTGTGTATCCTTCTTTTGGTACACACTGATATTTTTGGCCTTCAAACCAAGTTGGACTTTCTGAGTTCTTAGTCTTTGGGATTCTGTTTATAATTGTTTTAGGAATCTTCCTGAAATCTACTCCCCATTGTTTCTCGCTGTAGTCTTTAAAAATGTATTTTCTAATCTCTTCTTGAGAGAGCGTCCTGCCTATAGATGCCTCACAACCTTTGTCGTGGTATGGCAGAGGAATATCACCGATCTGGGTTCTGCCAATTGGCTTATACTCCAGATCAATCCACTCTGTGTACCGTGATAGAAATTCAAAAACTTCTTCATCATCCGTATGGAAAATATGTGGGCCATATTTGTGGAAGTGAAGACCTTCAATGTCAACATCATAACAGTTACCTCCAATGTGATTACGGGATTCAAAAATTTTAACTTCATGGCCTTTATCTTTAAGTAAACGAGCAGAAGTTATCCCACTCAAGCCACAACCAACAATAGCAAACTTCATATGTTAAAATGCAATTTCATGCTCTTACTCATTTTTTGAGAGTACTTTAAATTCGGTTTACCTGAGCTTTGCTCATTATGAGAGCAGTTGTATATAGCTGCTCTAAAATTAATATCTCCACCTTCATACCCTTTATGGGTAAAATATCTCCAAAAGAACTGATGAGATCCCATTAACTTTAATAAATAAAACTTTTTTGTAGATCTAATTATAATATCTTGAGATGAAGTAAGATCAACATTTTTAAAATCAATTTGTTTTTTAAGTATGCTTGCTTTAGTTATATTACAAGTGCCACATTTTTTATTAAAATCACCAACACATTTAAACGTATCGTCTACACCCATTTTAAAACCTTTATTAATCCTTAAGAGGTCTTTGCCCGAATTGTGAATAGTTCTAACTAAATCTCTATGTATGAAGTCATCTGCATCAACAAACATAACGTAATTATCATCATCAACTTCACTTAAGGCTAAAATATACTTAGTACCTTTATCTAATCTTACTTCAGGTAGTCCAGTGCTTCGATATTCTACTTGAGTACCTATTTGCCAAGCATTGGATAATGATGGAGGGAGCCAATCAACTTCTATAAACTTTACCTTTTTAATTTTTTTATTTTCTGGGAAGGTGTTTAGCGTTTTATTTGAAACTACTATTACTTCAAACCTATCATCAAGCTGACCACAAACCGAAACCAAAGTCTTTTCTAATAAATCCCAAATATCATTGTATGAATGACAGTTTCTGTAATGTTTAACACATATAATAAAAGTAACCATTATTCTCCAAATTTATATCCGAAATACTCAATGTCCTTTGCATACTTTTCCGCAACGATTTGTTTTGTTTCTTCATCGTAGTATTCGGTGTAATGCTTATGTTTTGTTTTGTTTACGTGAGGAAGTTTTTGTTGCGGAACTCCAATTTTGTCGCAAATAGTATTAAAGTCTTCCTGAAGATTTTCAAACCTACCAATAAAATCGACTAAGCATTCGTCACCTTCAAATAACCAATTATGCTGTAATTTATGTTTTGCAGGAAATGGATTTAATAAAAAATCCAAGAAGCTCAAGCCTTTAGCACTTTCTATATATCCATGTTGAGTATTATCTTTAACTCTAAAGAAATACTGAGACAGTAATTTATCCCAAGGATTACGTATAATAGAGAATTTGAAATAAGTATTAAATGCCTTCGGCTCATGCTTTTTGTACCACCAAGACCGCTCATGCTTCTGCGGAGGATTCTCAGCGTTCACTAGAAGCTTAGTAATACTAGTACCACCAGTTTTGTTTATGTGTATAAATATAAACTTATTTTTGCGACACATCATAATTTATTCTCCAAATCTATATTTAAATGTATCTATATCTTCTTCAAAGCTTCTCGCAATAATCTTAATTGATTGATCATCATAGTACTCAGTGTAATGAGCGTGTTTGGTTTTGTTCACATGAGGAAGTTTTACTTTAGAATAATCAATTTGATCACATATTAAATCGAAATCATTTTGAAAATTTTCAAACCTGCCCACAAAATCTGTTTTAATTGATCCATTTACAGTGATAAATTCCAATTGAGGATAAAAGAACACCCACTGCTGCCAAACCTCTTTTGCCAATAAAAAATCCTTGAATTCTGGATATTCTTTTTTAATCACTAATGTCTTGAGTCTATCATAAAAAGGTATCCCCCCTCTTTTAAGATATTCATAAGCACTTACAAACCTATCCCAAGGATTCCGAACAAACGCGAATTTAAATAAATCCTCTACAACTAATTCGGGGCAGTAGTCAGTAGATTTAAATCCTAATTCAGATAATCCATAATGATCATGAAGTTTAAGATCAAATACTTTTTTAATAGATCTACCTCCACATTTTGGGATATGAACAAAGACGAATTTATTTTTATGATCTACAAAAGGCATTTTCTAAAGATTGGTAAGGGCATTCTTGTTCATTAAAGTACGTCCAGATATATCGCATATCTTTGATATGTACAGTGACAAGATCTTCCTTCACATTAATTGACTTTTGATTTTTTTTCATTGTGTCATGATTAAAAGAATACATTGTTTCGGGGTTAACAATATATATTTTATCATTTTCTTTATTAGCCGCTTTCAGTTTTTTATTTAAACGATAACACATGTGCGACAATGCTATGTCAGAATGGCTTTGAAAACTTCTATCTTCTTTCCATCCATTTTCTATTACAAATTTCTGGATCAATTTAAAAGTTTTATTGTTCATTAAAATACCAGCCCCTCCGAATATACCGACACTATCTTTATAAAGCTGAGAGCAATATATTCTTAAATTATCTTCGGGTAATTTACTTATAAATGAATTTAAATTATCAGTGTGTACAAAAGTATCATCGTCACAGATTATGTGCCAATCAGCATCACCCCAATCTTGCTTAAATACTGATTCTATTTTTTCGACACAAGAGTGATAGTCATCAAGATCACAAACCTTTATTACTGGAAGCTCATCTATTGCTTCAAAGCCTCCGAGAAGATAGTAATTATCTCCGCAATCTTTAATTCTTCTTATGACTGTATTATACAGCGGCTTTGTCCTCTCCTCGTGAAGAGCTTCACAAACCATAAAATAATAATTAATCACCTGAGTCTTCTTCGGCATTTTCTTCAACAGGGGCCATTTCTAATATTCCTTCTTTATAGTATGATTCAATAGCTGGTATCGCATCAAATACAGATTGCATAGCTGCTGCTGCTTCTGGAACGTTAGCGACAACTTCCCAAAAGTCTAAGTTCAGTCGTTCTGAATTTTCAGGATTTAGATCTTCATCAGAATTGGCATCAAATGAAGTAAGCTGTAAGCTCATATAACCATCTGAGGCATTAGGAGCATTAACAATAAGTTCTGAAACCCATGTATGAGGAAGAGTTTTTTCAGCTTCCGCTGGTATCACTATTGGTTTTTCTTTTTTAATTGGCATATTTTTATATTTGTTTTGAATTTTCTTTATTAACCAGCTCTCCAAGAAGAACCGTCAGAGTACACTGGGATTACATAACTACCATTTGTACTTACAACAGATCCGTGAGAAGTCGCTAAAGGATAGTAGCTATAAGCAAACGCTCTTTGACCTGCTGGAGAAGCAGACGGTAAGCTTGTTGCGTTGTAGACTGTAGAGTGAATAGTTCCGCTCACATCAAGAGATGTGCTTGGACTAGATGTACCGACTCCCAATTTAGTGTTAATGAAGTAGCTTGAGTTCCTTCTTATCGCGCAAACCTCAGTTCCTTGGTTCACAGTAGCAGACCCATACCTAAACGATGCAATTCCTTGAAGGCTTCCTGATTGAGCAGCTTGAACCCATAAGGTGGTGCTGGTGCTATTCCTACTAATTACATTATAATCAGTGTTACCCGTATCAGTTCTAAATGCGTTAGCAGTAGCGGTTCCCGTGACATCAATACCAGAAGTATTGACCCTAAATCTTTCTGTGCCAGAGACTACAGACCTAAGATAACTGTTGTTTGACCACTGGAGATAATCATTACTGTCATAACCAATGTAGCTAATACTATCTCTAAGATCAGTCTCTAGTAGGAATTGAGTTCCGCTAAGATCTAAACCTCTACCTGCGGAGTAGGTTGTGTTAGTATTAGTATCTGTTGGAGTTGCCCATGTAAATGTGCCATCACCGTCACTTCGCAAGAACTGAGATGTGCTACCATTACCAGAAACATTAAGTTCACTTGCTCCAACTGCGTTAGCCGAGATTTGATCTGCACCTACTGCGTCATTTGCAATTTCAGCCGCGCCCACTGCGTTATTTGCAATTTCAGATGATCCAACTGAATTAGCTGCGAGGCTAGTACTGATACTAACATTAGAAGAACCGTTGAAATTAACGCTGCCCGTAACATCTCCAGCCAATGCGATGTTTCTTGTTGTAGTTAACGTATCTGCATTCGGGTGGTAAGTATCATGGAACACCCTGCTTGAACCATTGGCATAGTGTTCTCCTGTAGAAGATATAGCACCATTAGATCCACCTAGGAAAACCCTCGCGTCTCCATCGGCTGCAACATACATACCCCAACCAGAAGCTCCAGTCATACTAATGAAGGAAGCATTCGTATGGGTGTAGCCAACACCATACATATTGCTTAGAGCAGCGTCTGTAGGATTGTAGCTTGAACCAATCGTATAGATTGGATTACTCTTAGTGCTATTTTCACCCACATTATTGTATGAACCTTCAAGATGGCCCGAACTATGGTTAGATCGCATTAAATGGTAACCGTTAGCGAACTTAATATCTCTGGAATTGATAGTTCCAGTCATCGTGCCACCAGATAGTGATAGCTTAGAAGCTGTATCCGTAAGAGAAAACGTAGTTCCACTTAACGAGATCCCAGTTCCAGCCGAATATGTTGTGTTAGTATCGGTGTTCGTATCTGTCCAAGGGACATGGACAAACATCTTCTCCGAAGAAACTTCGACAGGGTAATACTTACCACTCTCAGCATACCCAATCTTAAACCCACCCCTTGTAGAACTTGAACCAGCGGGCAGTGAGTAGTTGTTAGCACCACTGGCGACATTAATAAATGATCTTACCGCAGCAGCAGTTCCGTGACGAATATAACCATCATTACCTGTCTCAACACAAATTTGAGTAACACCACTGGAAACAGTGTTCGGGGTAGTGTTAAAGTAGTTAGCAAAAATGTAACCAGAACTGTGTCGTTTAACGATGGTGTTATTACTAGCACTAGAAGAAATAGTATCTGTTATACT
>Ga0187219_1000463_pt1 | contig 19550 bp, 27 predicted proteins | sample 13SPOviralmetaG_FD_130162 | JGI IMG/M metagenome (GOLD analysis project Ga0187219, IMG submission 130162) | Marine viral communities from the oligotrophic San Pedro Time Series (SPOT) site, San Pedro Channel, CA, USA - 13 SPOT_SRF_2010-07-21... | ecosystem: Environmental > Aquatic > Marine >... | reverse complement strand
TTTTGGTTATCATAATCGTTAACTAACTTATCGTGTTTACGTTTTTTACGTGCTAATTTACTTTTGCGTTTTTTCATCGTCTAGATACTAATGAATAAGGGTCATCACTATCATCTACGGGATAACCTAACCCTAATTTTTCTAATTGTTGTTTCTGGTAATCGTCGAGTTCCCATTCTACCTCACTTTGGTATGTTGGGACATGGTCTTCTATACCCTTAATCTGTTTGTCGCTAAATATGTCTCCTACTTGTAGGAAATAATGATTATAACAGAGTAATTCTGTATTTTCTTTTCGATAATTATTTTTATTATTATCTTTAAAATTAAGTAACAACGGCATTTTGTAATCGTTTACTCTACGCTCATGGAAACCACACACAGAGCATTCTTCTTTCAAATAACCTTCAGTTATTAATCTGTATTTTAATTTATCTGGGCTGAATGATGAAGCATCTATTCTTCCCTCAATTATATCTAATAATGCTGGTTCGGGTCCATCTGCTCTTAGAAATTTAGGTATACCTTTACCAGCCTGATTTAAATGTTGGTCAAATAAATTATCGTAGCCATCTTCAGTCGCATCATAAGTTTTAGCCCACTTTTTGTAATGTGTATACGATACATGCAAATAGCGAGCAGCAGCTTTATTACTCAATGTTTGAGACATAGCTGCTAATATTCGTTCTTTAGCAAGTGGTTTAGCGCTTGGCATTAATCTTCTATAAAAACTATTTCGTTAAATGTATGATCACCTTCTCCAAATTGGGCGTTTACTGCTTGTTTAGGTTTTGTTGTTGAGCAGTTTACACAACTTTTATAACCAAATTTAGTTAATCTTAATTCGGGCATTGGTTGGTTACATACTATACAATCTATGTAAGTTATATTGTTCATGTGTTAATATGTTTAAGTTTCCCTATACATATCATAAGCTTTGTAAAAATTTCCACAAATCTGTAGGAGTTTCTAACATATGTACTTTTCCATCCTCCATTTCAACCCCTAATAATTCACCATTAGCATCAAATCTATCTAAAACCCACCACCAAATTACATCAGCTGTATCATACCCGTACTTGGCTATAATTAGGTTTTCTATTGTATGATAGTAATATTTACTGAAGCCTAGTAAATCTACCCCATAGTCTTCATATAATTCATGTTCGGCATGCCAAATATGTTCTAGAGTCTCTATAGTATCAACAAATAATGCTAATTCACGTTCAGCCTCTGTTTTGGGTGATTCTTTTATATCTAAACCCTCTCCGTATTTATCTTGTAGAAGTTCTTTCATTTAAATTTAGATAATAACTTAGAATTATTGTTAGGGTTATGTTCTGCTCTACCATCCCATTTACTAGTAAAAAACTTGTGGGCTAATTGCTCTTTTTGGGTAGATTTAGCACTTTGTTCTGGGGTGGGTCGTGTTGCTGCCCCGCAAAAATGGTAAAAATGTTTGTATACCCTTACCATTTCCATCCCAAAATATTCACATTTTAAGAAAAAATCCCAATCAACAACGTGTGGGGAGGGGTACATAATATCCCAACCGCCAACAGCTAAATAATCATATTTGTACATTGCGAATGGTAAAGTAGAACCCGCATCGTCAGGAGGTGAATTTAAAGTTAACTCATATTCCCAAAATTCTTCTAAATTAAATTCAGATGGTGATGTGCCTAAATCCTTAATATGTTTTTGAGTAAACATAGAGGGTTTGGGTTCCATTTCATTAGGGGTAATTACTTTACCTTTAGATAAATGGGGTTCTAATTCAACATCCCAATTAAGGGGGAATACATTATCATCATTAACTACTAAAATATAATCGTTAGTGGCGTTATAAACACCCCAATTTGTTGCTACTGATAATCCTTTATTAGAACCTAAATCCAAAACATTTACTCTGGGGTATTTATCTAATATTGGTTTGTTTAGCTCATAAAAACCATCTACAACAACTATAATTTCATTGTTGTTGACTTGCCCTTCAAATGCTGATTTAAGGCATAAATCTAAGTATTCGGGTTCTTTATATGTTGGGATTATTACTGAAATCATACTTTATATTGTTGCCTTCCATTAGCTTCTATCTTATCATATAAGGTATTTTGTTCAATTTGCCTGTCTAATTGTTTTGGGTGTAATATAGAAAATACCTCTTCTGATGGGAGAATTGCTTGTGTTTTATGTCCTGTTATTTGTGAATGTAATAGACCTTCCCATTTAACCCAATCGCAATTTCTATAAAGTCTCATTTGATAATCAGGAAAATTAACCCATCCTTTTTCATTTACATTCCAGCCCCATTTATTAATCCATTCTTGAGTTAAACCCTCTACAGTATTAATTCGTGGTAATATAAATAAATCAACCTGAGAATTTTGTTCTAGAAATTCAGGTAAAGATTTAATGAATTCTGGAGTGATAAGTTCATCAGCATCCAATTGAAGGATGTAGTCACCCTTACATAGGCTATTTAGATAATTTTTTTGACTGGCATCACCATCAAATTCCCTATGAAAGAGGTTTATTGAGGGTTTATAATCATTAATATAATCTAAGGTAACTCTATCTGTTGAATGGTCATCTAAAACTACTACTTCGTCCTGAGGTCGTTTAAAATTAACTAAAAAGTTTAAAATTTTACCTACATACTCACCTTCATTGTGAGTTAATATTGCGTAACTAATCTTCATTTTCAAATACCCCTATATAATCTAAAGCTTCCATAAAATCGCTTTCTTCAAAGTGTTTTATAGTAGTCATATCCATTTTAAATTCATAATCCTTACCCTTAGCCTTAAATGATTCTTTTTCTTCTTTGGGCATAGGAACGGCTTGTACAGCTGCCCAATTCCACTTTTCAGCACTTTGACCTTCAGCAAATACCATACCTTTATTTGGTATATTCACTGTATTGGGCATCCAAATTAAACCTGTTTTTTCATCTTCACCACATAATTCTTTATATAGGTTAGGTAGTAAAGCAAATTGCTCTTCCCAAAATTGTTCTCCGTCTTTCATTAGGGAATTAGTAATAAAACCACAACCATAACACATATGGTTTTTAATTTCATTATTTACTTCTTGTATGTAGCAAGCATCGCTTCCACATCTATCACATATTGTTAAATTATCCATTATAATGTTGGTAAGTTTAGTTCTGGGAGTTTTAGTTCTATTTGTGTTGGGAATTCTGGGATATTACTTGATAATAACATATCTAATTTAATATTCATAGCATTCCAACTAAAATTTGTTTTACTATGGTGTCCCTGACGTTTTCCTAATTCTTGGTGTTTTTTATAGTTTTCGAATACCGATTTTAGTGATTTTGATATATCTTGGTGATTGGGTGAGAACCATTGACTTTCTTTTAATAACATATGATTAGCAGCACTAGGGTGAACATTTTCTAGTTGACCTCCAATTAATGTTGTAAATTCCGGATTTAAAAAATCAGCATGACCACTCCAAGCAGTTGTAATTAAAGGTTTCTTTGTTAATGTAAATTCTAATAATGGTCTACCAAAACCTTCACCCTTAGTTAAACTAACCATAGCTTTAACCTTTTTATGGTTATATAATGAATTCATTTCTTTATCTGTAAAATCACCATGGAGCAAATATACGTTAGGGAGTTTACCGCTACAAGTGTTTTTAATGGAGTTAATTTTTCTTAGAATATCATCTCTATCCATATAAGAACTATTAGCGCCTGATGTTTTTAAGATTAATGCTGGTTGTTTTGATTTATTTTTAAACGTTTCAAAGAACGCTTTAACTAGTAAACCAACGTTTTTTCTATCATGTCCTAACTCACCCTGTAGCCAATGCCCTACAAATAAAAAGGCAAATGATTCTTTAACATCAAAATCAATTAAGCTAGGTTTATTATCGGGGAAGTATGTTTCTAGGTTTGCTCCTTCAAATAATACTTCAATTGGTTTATTTACTTCAATATTACCTAAAACTTGACCTTGTTGGTTTTTCTTTTCAAATTTAGAATTTAAAAACGCATTTTTAGAATGTTCAGATGATACTATATTTAAGTCCATTCTATTCATACCTTCAACCCAATCACCATTTACTAGTGTAGATTCAATACCAGCAGTAAACCCAATATTAAACTTACCCATGGGTTTGAATTCATTAGGTACAGTTATTTGAGCCCAAATTTCAGGTTTGTCTGTTAAATTTTCACTTAAAATATGATTATTTAAAAATTCCCATTCGGGGTTATCCTTACAAAAGTTAAATCTTGTATTTCCCCAAGGTTGAGATATTAGTTTAACTCTATATTTATCTGTTTCTATAATGGATTTAACTACATCTCTACTACGAGCCCCATAACCAGAATAAGTATCAAAAGGGCAGCTAATTAAAAATAAGGGTTTCATTAATATATTAGTTTATGTGGTAAAATATCAGATTGATATTCATTAGTGTTAATAAATTCAAATTTTTCTCTTGGGGTAAAGACTTCAAGTGTTTTATCTATGTTGTCAATTACACGTTGTGCTTGATGTTGAGCTGTGAATCCAGCTTCATCACCTATTGCCCATTTGTAACCTTCCATTCCTGCTTTTTTACGTTTTTTATCTCCCATTTTATACAGTTCCATAATACGTTCAGCAGCATCTTCAGATTTACATACATCATCCCAAATATATGGTGTTTTAGGTGAACCTTTCAATGTACGAGCTGATGGATAGACTGGGAACGCCCATTTACCATGCTTTTTATATTTGCCTGTATGATTAGATGGAAAATCTGCATCGAAATCAATCCAATTACCCTTTTCATCCTCAAAACGCATTTGGTCCTGCATTCCACCTGTTACATTAGCGATAATAGGAGTACCTGTTAATAATGCCTCAGTTAGTGATAAACCCCAACCTTCATTCGATGTCAATAATATTTGAGCATCAGCTAAGTTATATAAGTAATTTAAATGTTGAGTAGATAACTTTTGGGTAGAAAACTTAATTTTATCTGAGTTTTCACCAAAAATATAATCAGCTACTGCTTTTAAATCGGTACCATGATCACTTACTAATTCAGTATGTAATATAAAAGCACATTTATCTGCCTTTTCTTTAGGTAATTGATCTAGGAAATATTTCCAGGCCAACATTGTATCCGGTATTTGTTTACGTCTAATATTTCGTGAGTTAAAGAATAAAATAAAATCTTTATCTTCCACCCCAGCTTGTTTTTTAAACGTATTAAATTCTAAATCTTCAACTGTAATAGGGTGGAAATTACTAATATTCATACCATGAGGTACATAATCAATAGTCTTAGTTTTAGCTTTATTACCTAAAACCATTTTATTGATATTAACTGTTTGTTTTGATATACCTAACAATGTATCAACAGATTCATAGAATGTTTTGTTATACATTGGTGCTGGTAGATCATCCCAAATATTTAAGTAGATAATTGGGACTTTTTGTCTTACTTCATTTTCAATTTGGAATAACCACTCAAAATAACGAGGATCTGTAATTAAAAATATAGCATCAATTTGGCGTTGCTCCATCAATTGACGTAGTAATCTAGGGTCACCATAACCATTATTAGGTTGGATTAACACCTCAGCATCATCTATACCAGCGTGTTTATTAATTTCTTCTGATAGGTCAAATATTTTACCTTGATCTGGGTGTTTCATAGCTGCCCCTACATTATACCAATTATAACGATGGGCCGTATGTAGAACTATTTCTTTTCCTACATTACCTACACCTGATGTAAAACGGATATCATCAGTAAGCAACAAAATATTTTTTCGTTGCTCCTTTGGAATATAACCTTCTTTCATTTATTTAGAGATCTAAATTGTTGTGATTATTAATTGTTTTTCTAAAATCTTCATCTGTAAGATACAAATGAATGGCGCGATCGGCAAGTTTCTGGAATGAGAACTTACGTTTTACACACTCAATTTTAAATTCATTAAATAAATCGCTTTTGATTTTAACACTAGTTAGTGTTTTATCTGTATTAGCCATAACGTTGTTTTAATTTATATTTTTATATACGTATATTATTATCCTTCAAAAGTCGCGGAACATAAATGGGTCTTGAAGTATGGACACCATTTACAATTATTATTAGTTAGAGCAGGCATATTTTTTTCATTATACCCCTCAGATGTAAAACAATTATCTAAAAATTCATTTAGTGATTTTGTTGCTTGGTTAACTGAGGTTTTACCTGAAGGTGGTCTAAATTGTTGGATACGTTTAATTACAAAATCTTGTGATTCGTATAATTTACGCTTTACAATAAAGAATTCAATATCAATATCATCTATTGGGACATTGTACTGTTGGGCAAAGAATTTTTTATACAACACTAATTGATGTTGCTTTGATTTGTCTTTCTTTGCTTTATCGTTCCAACCGCGTGTTGATGTTTTTATGTCGATTATAATGAATTTGTTTGTGGTTTCATTATACATCACGACATCAAGGAAGCCCATGTATTTAACGCGTGGTAAATGCGGATTAGGCGCCAATACAATTGGTACCTCACAACCTACTAACCACCAACCACGTTTAGAAAAATACTTACGTCTATTTTTTCTAAGGTAATTTATAATTTCAACACCGTCGGAATAGAATTCTCGAAGTGTTGTGGCGTCAGTAAAATGCTCTCCTTTATTTTGTTTATAAGCGTCTGCATAACAATCTCTTAATCTGGTTTCAAAATCTGTTTCTAAATCTAACTCGTCAGCTTTCACTGCACTCTGGTTATACATAACGTCAAGATACATTTGTAATGTCTCATGTAACGCAGTTCCAAAAGTCATGTGAATACTTTGTTCTCTTATTTTATGTCCATCTCTATATTGTAAAGCCCATTTTTTAGGACATTGTGTATACATAGATAGCTGAGAGTATGAAATATTCTTTTCAAATGCAAAATTCACCGGTTCGGGTGGATTTTTTTGGATCTCTCTAACTATTACTGGTGGTTTTTTCTTAGCCATAAATTTAGGTATTTATTCTGGTGCTGGTCCTTGGATGTAAGTATCTAACTCAAAATATATTGTTTTATTATCATAGCATTTAATAGCTTCATTAAGGGTTGTTGGGTTGTATTCTTGTAAGAATTCCCCATCCCAAGAACTAAACCAAACGTATGGTGAACTATCTGTTAGTAAAGCTGGGATTATTAGGTTAGTAGAATTCCAATCCCAAAATCTCCAAATATCCCTTCCATCATCCTCAGTCCAACCAAAAGGAACAGCATAATCATCTCTAATATCGTAAATATTTAAACCCACTTCTATAAAAGCAAAACCAAAATCTACCTGGGTGAATTGTCCTGATGTATAATCTGTTTTTAGGTTGTGGGGAAGTTGACCATATTTATCCCATATTTTTTTTAAATTTTTCTGGGAAGCAATGCCAGTTGAATGTCCTGCATGCTTTTTAAAAGAATTCCATACATGGGGCTCTCTTGTAAAAGGACATAAATAACCACAATCCGGATAGGAATTATACTTTTCTACTAAATACTTATCCCAGTTATTCTGGGTGAAGAAATAATCATCTTCGTTAAAAATAAAATAATCATAGAAATCTTGATACTTTCCATACAGATCAGACCAAGCCCCATAACTAATTCCTTGATTTTTTCTAAAATTTATTTCAACTTCAGCACCTTGAATATATTTAGGGGTAAGGTTAAAAATTTGAGGAACAAATGGATAATCTTGTTCCCTCATATTAAAATTAAAAATTATTTTATCTAAAGAATGAGAATACTTTTCTAAATAGAAAATTTGAGTTTTTAAAAATTTTAAAGGATCTTCCCTAAAGGAATTAGGGACTTTTCGCCTTTCTCCTAAATAAAAATTAATTATATAACAAGTTTTATTATTCATTAAAATATTTTTTTTAAAAGTACTCTATAACATTTAGAGATTTGTATTTATCTCTATCAATTTGATTAAAATCATAATTAACAATTCTAAGGCCATTCCTAATAATAGTTAAAGTATCAATTTTATTAAATTCTCCTAAATCATTTAAATTCCATGCGTTTAAATGTAAATCTAAATTATAATAAGATTTATTATTAACAATAACTTTTATATTATATAACTCTACGTCTTCTATCTCTAACGTATTTGCTTTATTCCAAGCAAATAAAAATAACCTATTATCGTTATTTACTATAGGAGTTACCCAAACATCTTCACCTCCTGAAAAATAGAGATTAATAAAAACACCATTTTCTTTGAGTTTAGTGTAAAATTTATCATAGTAATTTTCATTACCTATAAGTAAACGTTCATAATTTTCTATAGTCTTATAAGAGTCATTTTTTACCCATTCTTTTAAATAGTCTTTATCAAATTCAAACCATTGATTAGCAATTTTATTTAAATTAAATGAAACAGGAAAACTTATAAGATCTGGGGGGTAGTCTGTTTTATAGAATACTAAACTATATTTATCTAGTAATTTAGAGTTTTCTATAAATTCTTCATCAGATTTTAAATTAGTATCATATTCTATACAATGTACTTTTTTATATCCTTCATTTCGTGCTGTTGATAGACCTAAAGTTACTAATTTTAATGCTGCTAAAGTATGATTAAAAGGGCGATTTTCTGTTGATAATATTTTAAAATGTTTAGCATTATAGTACATTTGATACTTGTATTCAACATCTGTTAATAAAGAATTATCAGCATCATAAATAAAATAATTAATATTATCTACAATATCTTCTGGTATGCTACTATGGCTAACTACCATAATATCAAACAAGTCTTTATTTATAGAATTTACAAAATTACGTAACATATCTTTCCTAAGATTATCAGGGGCATATGTAGTAATCAAAAATAGGTCTTTCATATATTATAAATTACTTATTTCAAATTCATTTTGGTTTTCTGTAAAGCGGTTTCCTAATTGATCTTTAAATGCCCCTTTACATTGACCAATATAATGAGTAGGGTAACATGAACCAAATTTAGAATACAATTGAGAATAAAGTGAGGCATCTAGGTTTCTAGTTTGAGGAAATGGAAACCAAATATCACCTTTTAAATTACATTTAATTCTCCACGCTACTTGAGATGAATCTACTTTACAATATGGGTTAATAGGGGTCGTATAATGATTTAAATTATAAGTAGTCCCGGAATGTTTATATGTGGTAGATTCTTTACTTTGTGTATAATCTTCTTTAGAAGGGTCGTAAAATAAAACTTTGCTATAACAATGATTTACCTTTGGGTTTAAGTTAAAATAGGCATCAAGATATTCCAAGTAACCTGGGGTAAGTGCATCATCATCGCATAGCATGATAACTATGTTACTTGATGAGTCTTTTATAGCTTGGTTAGCATATTTACCAAAAATGCTTCCCCCTTGTTTAATTTTTTGTTCAACATTTTGATTTGTATTAAAAAATGTTGTTTTTTGAAGTAAATCTCTATCTAATATAGATTCAGCTATGGGTCTACCAGGATTAGAACTACCATCATCGATAAAAGCTATTTCAATATTATCATACGTACTTTTATTTAAACTCTTTAGAGCATTAACCACCATTTTAGGGCGATTATAGTAAAATAAAAGAATTAAAATTTTATTTGAGTCCATTATAATAAAACATTTGGGTATAATATCTATCTCTAACTTTTTTACTATTTCCTGTGGGGATGAAACCCAAATCTTGGTATAGATTTTTTGCAAAATTATCTTCAAAAACCCATAATGTGGCAAATTTCCTATATCTTAGATACTCTTTATAAGCTCTTCTAGCATATCCTTTTCTTCTATAATTGGGGTGGATATCTACTCCTACCTCACCATTTGGAGTTGACCTTATATAACCTACTTTAGTATTATAGTGTGAAATAATATACCATTCTGGGTTTGAGGTAGAAAACCATTCTTGGCATTCTTTTAAAGTAAAAATAGAATCATTTTCTAAAAACTTTCTAGTACTTTCATCATTTCTTATTTCTAATAAAAAAGGTAAATCTTCTTCAATTAAAGGAGTTATAGTTATATCACTTAATATAGGAGTAATTAAAATTTTTCCTTTTTTATTTCCATAGAATATTATATCTTCTATCCTTAATTCATAAAATGGTTGGAGGTATTCCCCATCCATACTTGATAGAAGGTAATCTGAGGAGATAATGTAATTTAAAAAGTGTACTTGGTTCCATACTCCCCCTTGGTAGTCTCTTTTTGAAGGGTTCAATAAAAAAACTGATGGGTGTTTTTCTAATACATCTTTTACTGCTGAATAATTAAGTAACCCATTACTTATAGAAGCATGGTGTTTAATAACTCCATGATCGGCAGCATTTGCTGATTCATTAGAACTTACTAATTGTGCAACATATCCTACATTTTCTTCTTCTTGGATCCTTTCTATAAAAGGTTGAATTGAATCAGGTGATGCAGGGATGTAATCGTCTTCTATTAAAAAAGCATAATCTGAAGTGGTAGAGTTATTGATATTTTCTATAATGGCTTCTTCCCAAGCCCCATAAGAAAAATTAATATTATCTCTAAATATAACATTAATATTTAAGGGGAAAGTTTTAATATAAGTTTCTACCTCTTCAGATAGATGGGAAGTTGAACCATCTGTATTAAATACAAAATAAATATTATTTAACCCCTCTGGTTTAGTTTGGAGAAATTTTATATGTTGGTTAACTAAAAAAAGTTTATTTTCCTTACCTAAAATATTATAAAATGTAGATCGTCTATGGCCTAGATAAAACGCTACTATATAATCAAATTTTTTCATGTCAACAATTTTATTTTTTAATTGTAATAAAACTTTGATGGGTTAACCCCAAAGGAATAGTATGATCTAGGTTAAATACGTAAGGATGGACTTCAAAATTTAAGTTGTGTTTTTTACAATATTCTGAGATCCACTCGGTGGTTAGGGTAACAATCCACCAATAATCACCTATGTCCCTATGGTATTGAGTAATTGACTCACCTAAAAAAGCAGTAAAACATAGTTGAAAACCATTATCATAGTATGGAAGTGTTTTATCTAAAACATCAGTAATTGAATTTAGACCCAAATGTGTAAACACAGAACCTAATATCATACAATCTGCTATTGGAAGCATGTCATCTAATTTTTTAATATCTAAAAGATGAACATTACCCTCTTCCTTTTCATCAAAACCCCTACTATCTGAAAAATGGTCTTCTATTATATCAAACCCATAATAAGTAGAATTTGGGAAATGATTTAATAACGTGTGTTGTAATGTACCATTACTCCCGCACCCATAATCTAATACACAACAACTATCACTTAAACTATCATAGACTGAATATAATAATTTAGACTCCCATTCGTGTCTTAATAAAGGTGATTTTGGGGGTGCCGAATTATGGATTCCGTGAGGTTTAACTTGTGATATAAATTTTTCTAAGGTTATTTTCATGGTTAAGTTGTAAAGGTCTTTTTACTTAAAGTAGTAATTTCTTCTAAAGTAGGACTCCAATTACCTAATTCTAGTTTTTTTAAATTATTAAATAAATAATTTGGATCTTTAGAAAATTGGGGATATTCCATTGTTATAAAGGGGATATTATTATTTTCTAAAGTCTGCACATTTAAATTCCATTGTAATGAAAGAGAAGTAGGGGTGTGATTACTCCAGTCTTGCCTACCAATATTTTTTGCAGAAGTAAATATATCATCTAAGTTATCACGAGTTAATAAAATTACTTGGATACCACCATAGGGTTTTAACACTTCTTGCCAATAGGTATAACTATTAGTATAAAAAAATAAGGGGGATTTGACTAAATCAAATTTATAGAATAGATTTTTAATTTCGTGATAAGCATGGTCTTTTACAAATTCCATTAAATTAGAAGTGTAAATAAGACTATTTATAAAAATTGAACTTCTAGATTCTAAACCTGCTTTCATGTTGGGATCAATACCCGCTGCGTCCACTCTATATAGATTACTATTAATAAAAAGTTGAGTTAATGCACTTGTTCCACACCTACCTGGTCCTGTTATAATAGTAAACTTCATTACCAGCCTTTCTTAATACATTTAACGATGTATTCTCTTTCTTCGGGTGTTAACCACCAACCTACTGGAATAGAGACTATTTTTCCTATTGTAGCATCTAATGAAGGTAATTCTGCTTGGAATTCTCTTACACAAGTATGTTTATCATTACGTTCATGTACTTGTGATACAGCAATATTACACTCATCCATATGTTTGTAAAATTTATCTCTATCTTCTACTTTTAAAGAATAAATCCAAAAGGCAGAATCAAATCCTTTTTCACGTTTTAATAAAGTTACTTTATCAATATTTTGAAGTTCCTTATCGTAATAAGCAGCATTTTCTTTATGAGCTTCTACTAATTTATCAGCATGTTTTAAATTTTCCATACCAACTGTAGCACAAACATCATTCATGTGGAATTTATAACCCCATTCTTCAATGTCAGCCTCACAACGGAAATCTTTTCTATCACCATCTCTGTCGATCCCATACCAACGAATTAATTTACCTCTTTTATGTAATTCTTTATGAGGTGAACTTAAAACACCACCATCAATCGAAGTAATATGTTTGATAGCTTGGAGTGAGAACATAGTTAGATTACCATGATTCCCAATACGTTTACCTTTATATTCTGAACCGAATGAATGTGCCCCGTCTTCAATTACAGCTGGTCTAAACCCATGCATTTTGTATGCTTTATCTTGTATTTGTTTTACACGATCTAAATCATTAGGATACCCACCCCAGTGAACTAGCATAATTACTTTTGTTTTTGGGGTAATTTTTCGAGCTAGATCATCAAGATCCATATTAAGGGTGTCTGGATCAATATCAACCCATTTTAATTTTAAACCATTAGCAAGTACAGGCCAATTCGATGCGGTACAAGTCATAGCTGTTGCTAACACTTCATCCCCTGGTTCTAAACCTGGCCATTGTTGATCCCAGAAAGCTACACCATCAAAATTTTGTTTATGTGTTGCTGGTTTTTTAAGCAAATGTAATGCTAAATGAAGAGCTGAGGTACCAGCATTAACAGTTTGAATGTAGTCGTGGTTGAAATATTTTTTTAGGTCATTTTCAAATTCATCTACCTTAGGTCCTTGACCTATATAACCACTATTAAGAATTTTTGTTACTTCTGGGGCAGCTGTATCTGCCATAAATACCTTAAACAAAGGGATTTTATTTTCTGGACTGAACATATTTATTTATATTTTGTTATATAATCACTACAAACACCTAATGTATATTCATTAGGTTCTTTTTCAAATACTTCGGGCATTACTAAAATACCTCGTTTATACAAATTGGTTGACCAAATATAACCACGAGAGGTTAGGACTCCAAGGTCATTTTCATGAGAGAAATAGTTCAATTTTTGCCCACTACTATCTAATTCATTTAAATAAGATAAAGCATCCATATTTTTACAATGGATCCAAAGTTTAGTATGAAAATTAGTTAGTAAATCAAAAGGAAAATCATATTGAGGTCCATCATGACCTAATTTAAATTTACCATCAACCCACCAAACATCAATTTCTACGTCATACCCAGCTTGGAGGGCTTCATATATATAATCTGGGTGGTTTTCTCTCTCTGGGTTTGGGCCTTCAAGATTACCTCTGTGTGATATTAATTTCATTTTTTATTTTCTAAATAATATTTTAAATCTTCAGGAGTACCTAATCCCCACATACCATCTGTGTTAAATGTACGGATTTCTTTCTTATCTGCTATCGCCTCATTAAATACTGGACAAACATAAAATTCATTATTGATTCTTAAATCCCTATCTATCATTTGTTCAGCATATTTTACAAAATCTGAACCGTTTTTCCACCAGTAATAACCTACAGTAGCAATATCTGAAATGGGATTTTTTTCAGCTACTTCTGTAACTAATCCGTTTTCATTAATTTTAGCAAATGACCATTTTGGGTGGGTTGCTGTAAATGAGACAATACCACCATCTGCATTAGTTTCATTCATTTTGTACATGAATTCGTTTGAATCCCATTCTACAAATTGATCACTATTAGCAAAGAACAATGGTGCGTCGTTATCGATGAAATCTTTGGCTAATAACGCGGTACACGCTGCTCCCTCAGTTAATCCATCGGTTTCCACGATTTGACAACCTGGGGCGATTAATTTGAGTAAAGAATCTAGGTTATATTTTTCTCTATGTTCTTTTCTTACTACAAATATAAAATTAGCATCCATATTTAGGTTCTCTACTACGACCTGGATCATAGGTTTACCTTTAACATCGATTAGGGGTTTTGGGAAAGTATAACCTGCTGTATTAAATCTGCTACCTTCTCCAGCCATTGGGATTAAAACATTAAGTTTTTTATCTGTCCATTTTGGTGTTGACATAATTTGGCCTTTTTCTATTTCTATTAATTTATTAAAAATGTTATCGTAAGTAACATCCTGAGGTTTAGTAACTCTCAATACATGAGATTTAGAACGTGAGGCTGCTAATAACCCATAAGGTGAATCTTCTACTATTAATGTTTCTTCAGGTAAACAACTCATCATTGAGATTGCTTTCCAATACATTTCAGGATGGGGTTTTGAGTTTTTTACATCTTCATTTGATATAACTAAATCCATAAACTCCATAATACCCAATTTAGATAATACAGTTAATACAGTTTTACGGATTGAATTAGAACACACAGCAATTTTGTAACCACACTCAACTAGGGAATTCATTACAGATTGTAATGTTTCATCCGATTGAAGTTCTTTTAACATTTGAAGGGTATGCTTTTGTTTATTCTCCCAAATTTCTTTATGTAATTCTGTAGGTAAACCCTTACGTTCAGTAAGCATTTCTAATTTTTGATTAGTCTTTAACCCATCATAAATCGATAAGTGTTCGTTCCAGTCAATAGCATAGTCTTTACCTAACGCCTGGTTTAAGGCATCATAATGGATGTTTTTAGCTTCAACTAAAACCCCATCTAAATCAAATATAACTAATTTTATTTTTTCCATTTCCCTTGTTGGACTAACTGAGCGATAATAGCATAGTTACAAATATCTTGGAAAGTATCAATAATTGTTTCGTTTTGTGGGACACGTGATGAAATAATTAAATTTTTCCAGCGATTAATTTTATCACTTATCCTATACCATAATCCTGTGAGAGCAAAATCCCTTTCATCTTCAGTAGCAAGGCTAGTACCAGCAGTAATGTTATGCATACCGTAGTCAAGATGTTTTTGACTAAATAACTCCAACTGCTCTTCCATGACAGCCATATAGCCAGCATAAATGTGAGGATATTCTTTTTTAACGATTTCTGTAGCTGTGAGACCATATTTAACTGTGGGTTCTTCATTGATCTGGTTTTCTACTGCTGCTGGGTGGTTTTCCCATCTATTACCAAATGGGTCAGATTGTAAATATGGATTTTTTTCTCCTGTTGAAGGGTCATAGTCTGGGAGACCATTTGTAGTAGTAACATTCCATAATGTTTTGTCATCTATACTTTTTCCGGGCATAACTTAAATAACTTGTTTTTGGTCTAAATATTTTTCTATTGTTTCTAATCTCTCATCAGCATCCGCTAACATAGCAAGTGCCTCTTCAGCGTTTTTATAAAAATCCTCTGTTGAGTGATCACCAATACCTGCTGGGTTTTTTTCTAGTAACTCTAAAGTGAGTAATGCTTTTGCCTTATCAGCTAATGCTGAGGAATGGAGCATGTTTCTTAATCTACTCATAACTTTGCTTTTTTAATTAACTTTTCAGTTTCGTCTTCTTCTACCCCCATTTTCCATAAAATACTTCTAACACCTATATCTTGTAATAGATCAATATATTGGTCTGCTTCTCCTAAACTACATTCTAGGTAATCAGCAATATACTCGGCTAGTTCTTGATAATTTCGTTTGTTTTGATTTTTTACGTACTTGAGATAAACTTTTCTTTTAGGTAACATTTCGCGATAAATGGAATAAATTTGTTTCTTACTTTGTGGATTAACCTTTTGAACATAGTTTACTATATCAATGTAATCTGCATTCATAGATACATATCTATGTATCATGTAAGAATTCCATTTATCCCATGAATCTTGCGAAATTTCTTCAGGAGGAGTTTTATAGAGAGTTATCTCATTCAACCACTCGAAGAGGGTTGTCACCTGCTTCATCTCTTAGCTCTTTTGGTAGTGTATCTTGTAATACTTCGCCTGTTTCTGGGTTATAGAAAACTGGGATAGGCATTAGCATATCCTCAGGAGTACCTGCTACAAATTTAGAGACTTTTCTAATGACGAACCCTTGAGCCCATACTTTTCCGTTTTTGTGTTCTACCGACTCTGTGTTTTTAAGGTCGATGTTTGGCATTTGTTGTTGATCCATGACTATTTGTTTTGTTTATAATCTAAATAAAATCCAATCGCTACTAAAATATTCATACCTACACTAGCGATTATTTCGTGTATGTCTTGATATACATTTAAACTTAAATGAACGTGTCCTATCATCCAGAAAGGTATTGCCATATTTTGGCTAATCCAAATTACAAGAAATATTAAGAACTTTTTCATTTTTTAGTACAAATTGGGTGATGATAATCTTTTGTCGTTGACGCCCAATAATCTAAACCTTCTGGGATGTCAGTTTCAATTCTTTGATGTTGAAAGGTAATGTCCAAATTTTGGCTAATAATATCTGAATGTCTTTCTAAAATGTAAAAATCAGGTTCTACTCTATATCTAGGTGATTGATCTGGGTTATTGAAGAAACAGAATCTGCCTCCCTTTTTTAAAATATTATGAGCATTAGCATCAAAATCAGATTGATCATCATCCCAAGTATCAAAGTAAATACCATCAAATTTAGGTAAATGATAAATTACTTCTTGCCAAGGCTTAAAAATACACCTAACGTGGGGTTTTTGTAACCACCCATCAGCTATCATTTTTCTTTGAACATCAGGATGACCTTCGATAATCCAATGTGTTTTTGGTTTATGTTCTTCAATATACGAATCTACTATACCCATTCCAAACCCTACATTAAGGACATCTCCTTGATTATGGGATACAATAGCAGCAGCATCTCTCATGATTTCACGTTCCCATTCCATCATAATATCATCTGCATATCCATTACTATCTAAAATAACTTCATCTTGGATATCAATCTTTCTATTAAAATAGTTTTGTTGGTGATCTGGTATGTAGGATGTTTTGTACATAATTATTTTAGCTCAATTAATTTTTGTATGAGTGCCATACAGTTGATTTCTTTATCAATACGGAAGTTGGATTGGTAACTATATTCGTTGATATGAATTGCAACCATCCCTTCACGACCACTTGCATATACATTAGCGTTATCATAAAGATAACGATAAAGCTCTTCAAAATCGCTAACGTTTGCGTTAGCAATAATTTGGCGAATTTCACGCCATTTTGGTTTTGCATTATTTAGTTCTTTTAATATTAAAGCCATATAGTTAGAAGAAACTAATACTGATTTATCTATGGCTAATTTTTTATCTTGGGTAGATAATTGTATTGTATTAAGACACTTACGTAAATCTGGATAGTATTGATTTACAATAGTTTTCAGGTGTTCCATTTCGTATGAAGTACCTTCAGTTGTCATAACCCCTGCAAGATGTATTGCTACTTCTTTTTTACTAGGGGGGATGATTTTAAGTACTTGACAACGTGATTGAAGTGGATCAATAATACGCTCAACATAATTACACGTCATAATAAAACGTGTTGTACGTGAGAATGTCTCAATTACATTTCGAAGTGAAGCTTGTGCCTGTATCGTAAGAAAATCTGCCTCATCCAAGATAACCACTTTGAGTGGTTTAAATGAAGCTGTTGAAGCAAACCCTGATACTTTGTCTCTAATAGTTTCGATACCTCTTTCATCACTCGCGTTGATATAAAGGTAATCACAATCAAGGTTATTAACAATAAGCTTAGCCAGAGTCGTTTTACCTGTACCAGCGGGGCCGTAGAAAATAAGGTTTTGGATATCATTTTGACCGAGATATTGTTCAATGGTCTTTTTGATGTGATCATTTCCAACATAACTATCTAACGTTTTAGAACGATACTTTTCAACTAATAATGTGTGATCTTTAGTCGCGGTCACCATATAGGTTATATTTTTTAACTGGAGGTGGTTTAACTTCTACCTCTTTATTACGTATAACATACAACTTACTATCTAGGGGAGCAAGTCTAAATTCAGCTGCTTCACCTGTTTTTGCAAACCAAGCCTCTAAAGCATCTGTAATGTTTTTATGGACTGTTGAATCATCAACTAGAGACCACCTGTCACCAGGTGGTACTCTAATTGCGATTAACTCATTATGTTCCTTGAGTTCAGTCTTCATTACATCATTCCTCCCATCATTGACATAGGATCAATTTGTGGTGCTGAATCATCTGAGGGGCTATCTACTACTGTACATTCTGTAAGTAAAATTGTACCTGCAACTGAAGCAGCGTTTTCAAGTGCTGTACGGGTTACTTTAGCAGGATCAATAATACCAGCTTTTTTCATGTCTACTTTTTTCATAGTTTTAATATTAAAACCAGTCCAAGCATTCTTTCCAGTATTGATTAAATTATCGGCCATAATACGACCATCAACTTCATCCCAACCCGCATTCATTAAGATTTGAGTAAATGGTTGACTACAAGCTTGTTTAACAATCTCAGCACCAATACCATCTCCTTCAATAGCGTCTTTAGCATATAATAAAGCAGTACCACCACCAGGTACAATACCTTCTTCAATAGCAGCTTTTGTAGCATTCAAAGCATCATCAACACGATCCTTTGTTTCTTTCATTTCTGTTTCAGTGTTACCACCTACATGAACGATTGCTACTCCTCCGACGAATTTTGCCAACCTTTCTTGGAGCTTTTCAACCGCGAACGGCGATCCTGCTTGCTCGATTTGTTGTTGTAATTCTTCAATACGTGTTTCAATTCGTTCTGTTTCTCCTTTTCCATCTACAATTGTAGTTTGTTCTTTGGTTACATTAACGTTTCGGGCTTCACCAAACCAATCCCATGAGAATTCCTTTAGTTTCATACCTTTTTCTTTGCTAAATACCTGACCACCAGTTAAGGTAGCGATATCTTCTAATGCTAGTTTGCGACGATCCCCAAATTCAGGAGCTTTAACAGCACAAATAGCAAGTGTTCCACGCATCTTATTTACAATTAAAGTTGCGAGTGCTTCATTATCAATGTCTTCAGCAATGATAAGAAGAGAGCGACCTGTTCCAGACACACCTTCCAATACAGGAAGAAGTTCTTTTACTTTAGTAAAACGTTCATCTGCAATCAAGATATATGGGTTATCTAATGCAGCTGTCATTGTAGTATTATTGGTTACAAAATAAGGTGATTTAAAACCACGATTAAATTGAATACCCTCTACTGTCTCTAAATATGTTTCTCCTGATTTAGATTCCTCAAT
>Ga0187219_1000460_pt1 | contig 19612 bp, 18 predicted proteins | sample 13SPOviralmetaG_FD_130162 | JGI IMG/M metagenome (GOLD analysis project Ga0187219, IMG submission 130162) | Marine viral communities from the oligotrophic San Pedro Time Series (SPOT) site, San Pedro Channel, CA, USA - 13 SPOT_SRF_2010-07-21... | ecosystem: Environmental > Aquatic > Marine >... | reverse complement strand
TTACATAATTACTTATAGTAAAAGTTATTTTATAAGTTTTGCCTGATGCACTAGGCAATACAGATGATTGTGATAAACTAGAATTTCCTACTTGCGTGCCATCACTACTAGCTTTTCCATTAGCAATTGACCAACCTGTACCTAAACTCCAATCACTATCAGTATCAAACGCACCATTAGTTACAAGTTCATCACCTGTATAAGTCTTTACAGAGTGTACTCTTGCATCACTTGTTGCAGTAGGAGTAAGTAGTATAGATGCTTTGTCTAGTATATCAGCATCATCTATTGCCTTAATAGTAGATTTAGATGCACTACCATTCTCATAGTACGTTGCCCTACCTCTTAACGCAGATAATAAGCTATCTATGGCATCGCCTAGTACTCTCTTACCTACACTTATTGCTAATCCTAATCCTAACATATATTATTCTGTATATACTACTTCCATAGTAGCGTTAAACCTTGATGTTGTTGAACTTGTATCTCCTACTGATATAGTAACTATGATAACATCTCCTGCTGAGAATGATTGAGTACTGCCCAAACCACCTGCTGCAAATACATGAGTTGTTGTACCACCTCCACCAACTTCACTAGCTGTACTACCTAATTGTGTGAGGTCAATACCTGCTGAACTTGCATCAACAGGAGTTCCCTTATAAATCTTAAAATTTACAGTCCTACCACTTGTTGCAGCCACAACACCACCAAAAGCATTGATGTAACCATCTCTAAGGCAATATAGCTGCGCTTGTGCAACAGCATCTTGTGCATCAGCAGTAGCATCAGTAACCACCGTATTCCAAGCGTGAGTAGAGTTACCCGAATATGTTGGTGCTAATTCATCTGTCGTTGTTACGTTACTCAAAAAACCATTAACCCTAATAAAATGAGTTCTTCTAAGGTTATCATCCGCCCAAGTCAAAGCATCACTACCATCCTTTGTTAAGATAGTATTAGATGCTGCTGTACTAAAGTCCTTTGGAACGTGAAGCTGTGAGTTATCTAAACTACTATGTTCGTTACTAGCCATACTACGCTGTATATCCTATGCAAATTCCACTTGTCAATGTAATTGCTGTAACCTTTCCTAAGAATAATGTAGTTCCCGCAGGTAAAGTCGTTTGCAAAGCAGTTTCACCACTACATTCGTTAGCAGCAATACTAGCTATAACACTCTCCACAGGGAAGTGTAAGCAGTAAAAACTCTTGCCTGTTTGTGCAGCAGTAGTAAATACCTCAACATCACCACTAGGTGAATGACCTACCATTCGCATTAACGATACATTATCATCTAAAAATCCTGTTGCCATTTTATATTATTTTATTTGTTTCTATCGTATGCCCAATTCTTTAAAGCAATATAGTTCTTGGAGTAAGGGCATTCTTCACTCACATTCTTGCCTTGTGGTTGTTTCTTTGCTCTTGCTATATATGCAATAGCCTTTCTTGCTTCAGTAGCATTTGCAGATGTCCAATCCGCTTTCTTCTTTGACAACAAAGTAAGGTTTCTGTTTATAGCAGTTCTGCCTATACTAGCCTTCTTGCTACACTTACTCTCTGACCATCTCTTTAGCTCAGAGTAGCTCATATTAACGGAAGCCTTGTACTCTGTGTATGTTTCATCTATCTCCTCTTGAGAGAAAGCATTTTTAGTTTCCTTTAGCTCTGATATAAGCTCACCTGCCATCTCATTGATTAAATCCAATAAGTCAGTTTGATTTGCATCATAAGCATCACCATCGTGTTCCTTACCGCACATCCAAGAGCCATCAGGCATTTGGTGTTCGTATCCGTCAGGGCACTCTTTATTCTCTCTAAATACGTTTTCTTCTTCCTTCATTAGTAGAATATTATTCCGTTCATCTTACTAGCTATGTCGGTATCAGGCATTGAGCTATCACCATCCTTACCATACAAAGGAAAACTTCCTACTTGGTCTTGATGCGTGATGTGTGCAATCATATCATCAAGCAATACCTTTGCCTTTCTGAATGTGTCGCTTTTCATTTGATTGAATTGCTCTACGTTTGCAGGTGTACTAAAATCGGATGAGTTAACTACTAACCCTGCCGATGTCGTATTGTATTGTATCTCATTCATTACCTCAAATCTAACAAACCAACATAGAGCAGGTTTAAGATAGTATTGCAAAAGTATTGAGTTAGCTGCTGTAAGCGTTCCTGTGCTGTCGTGCTGTGTCTTTAACTCCTCATAGAAGTCCAATCCAAGCTCAGGCTTGATATGTGCAAGTTCAGCAATTTCAAGGATAGTATCGCTAATCAAAGCTGTATCTGTTGCTTGATTGGTAAACGCATTAGATATTACCTCTGAAGGTGTTACGAACTTATCAAATTGTCTTACATTACTCATCTATCTCTGTGTTTATTTCGTTAGCACCTTTTCTGTCTATAATAAGCAAATCACCACCATCTATTGTAGGTAGGTCTTTGTTAAGCATTGCTCTCTGTTCGTTGATAGTCAATACTTGCTTAGGGTCAATGTCCGCTAGGAATGAGATAGGTGGTTCGTAAGCTACCGTAAGGTCACTTGTATCTATACCCATCTCTGCATTGATAACCCTTTTTATTGGGTCTAGTAAGATGTTAGTAGTATCTCTAATAACAGTTGACATAGCTAAGTCATAAGCTATTCTAATCTCACTACCCGTATTGTTCATCTTACCCGATGATACGATACCACTCAAGGCAGGTTGCCATCTGTGAGCAGTAATTATGTTTTGGTCGGTTAACTTCTGTAAATCTAAGAAGTCACCATCTTCCTTGTTGGAGATAATCTGAACATCAGTTCCTCGACTATCCTCTCCGTTCTTTACAAGGAATAATATCTTTGAGTTGTTACCACTACCCGTTAGTGTTTCTTTAGCAGTTTCAACAAACTTTTCGGCTTCTGATTCGCCAAAATCGCCATTAACGGTAACAATAGCGGAAGGACTAAATCCATTCTTAAATGATGTATGATTGAATTTACCAATCTCATAGTCTATTGCTATGTGTTCTAATGCAGCTACATAGTCAGGCAATCCGTAAAAGTTAAATGTACTTTCGTAGTCCTTGTAGTGTATAATAAAACTGCTGTTAGAAATCTGTGGGTAGATTGGTATTCTTTGAGTTTTCTCTTTGTTCTTTCGATAGTTTGCCCAATCAGGATTGAAATAGACATACTTCTTATTTTTAGAAACCCTAGCTGTTGAAGCATCTTTGTGATAGAAGTTAACACCACCATCATATACAACGCCCTCTAAGAAAGCGTTACCGTATGTATAGTAATCATCAGCAAGTTTCTTAAAGCAGTCCTTTAGGCTTTCTCCGTTAGCGTTTACATCCTCTATGAAGTTACCTAGAGCTTCATTATCAGTAACAAAACCACCACCCGTAGTGAATGTAGTTTTCTGTGCTAATACAGACCTGTGCGTAGAAGATTGTCTTTTTAGTTCAGATAAGTATTGAGGAAACAAGTTATCCTTACCAAAAGGAATAAAGTCCTCTCTTAGTCTGTCTAAATCCTTAACCTCAGTATCTACCGTAGGAGTAGATAAGTTTACAAAAGCATACTTAGTATTAAAACTACTCTTTGTCGGAGTTGTCTTTACTTGATTCTTCTTTTGCTTTTGCTTTGGTTTTCTTTGGTTTTGCATCTTCTTCTTTTGTTACAAGGTTGTTGTAACCCATATCATAAACAGATTTGAGTTGTTCCTGTGTCGCATTCTCCCAATTAAAGTGCAATCCACCCAAGAAGAAAGCACGACCTTTTTTTAATCTTGCTTTATACATATTACAAATATATAAAAAAGAAAGGAAGGTGCAAAATTTGCACCAACCTATCCCTTATAGTTATTATTAAGCCACAGCTACTGTACCTGCCGATGGGTCAGGAGTAAATGTACCTGTAAATAATCTTGGTAGTTCACCTGACTGAGCAGCGATTGTAACGGTAACACCATTTTCATCACCCAAAGCAGAACCTGTTCCACCTTCTATTGATGTCATTCTAGCATACATTTGTACGTTTGCTACGTCATCACTCAAAGCATATTCGTTTGATGCACCTACAACAAACTTCTCACCTGCGAAAGACTGAACTATTACAACAAGATTTTTATTCATCAAGCTATGTAATGCAGCTAAATGAGAGTTTGAGCAGTTTGGAACATAAAAAGATACTGTATGCTCAAATGTAATTGTTCCACCTTCTTTTGAACCTGCCGTACTAAGAGAACCTGTGCCCTGCTTTAATTCAAACAACTTCATACCTGTTACAGTCATTGCAGATATAAGGTGGTCTGTTAAATCACTATCTGAATCAAAAGTAACAGCAGACATATCGTTGAACTCAGCGATACCAATGTTTTTTAACCCACCTCTTACTTCTAAGTCCGTGTGAGCTACACCTATTGCTTCTATTGCCATTTTATTATTATATTAAAAGTTAAAAATTAAGGGGGAGTATTTCATCCCCCATTAATTAAATTGAATTATACTGCGATTGCATTAGGAGTATAATATACAGCTAGTTTAGCATCTTTCAATGCACAACCTACCATATAAGCAACTCTGAAACGATACGCTTTGTTATCCATAGAGTACCATTGCTCTACTGAGTTCTCATCGAAGTCAGTACCTACAACAAAAGCATTTTGTGTAGTTAATAAAGCTCTGTGAGTTTCATTAGCAGAAGTACAACCATTGATTTCTGAAGCATCAGAAGCGATTGCTACATCCCAATCTCTACGAACGATGATAGGAATACCTCTGTAAGTTAACTGAGGAACACCATTTACCAACGCACCATAACCTGCTGCTGCAAAGTTAGAAGATTCTAAAGTTGATGCCATATAGTCATCAGCAATATCACCCGATACAAAGAAAACGTGGTTTCCTGCTTCTAACAACTCAGGAGAAGCTGAATCGTAAAGACCTTGCATAATTTTAAGACCATTACCTGCTACTAAGATAAAATCATCCTCTTGATTAGTAAGACCTGCATACTCTCTTGTTAATGCTGTTGCACCTGCTTCAGCAGCAGCTTGGAAGATACCATCATAGATACCATAGTGAGCATCATCTTCAGCAACATCCGACAACCATAGTTGACGATTGAAGTCAGCTTTTACACCTTGTCCGATTAAGTCAAGAAGGATATTCTTAACAACAGAACCATCAACATTGTCGAACTCGTGTCCGTCACGCATTAACTGACCTTTCATCTTATTGAAAAGCTCGTTTGCTCTAAACTCAATTTCAGCTTCTACACGAGAAGGAGTAATTGTGATTGTAGCACCTTGGTCTGCATCAGCTTCAGCAGAAAAAGCACCGTTTGTGAAAGCCTTTGTAATCTTTCCTAGTTGATTGAATTTGTCAATCACAGTAGTACCTTTAATGTTAGGTAGTACTTCCATATATTGCATATAATCCTGACCCATAAAGATAGGTTGGATGATTGCTCTGTTTACATCATACTGCTCAACAGTAGGTAAACTTGTTAATTGTAAAGCCATATTATATTATTTATTAATTATTTTAAAATTGATTTAGCAAAAGCATCCCAAGCGTTAACCACAACATCGTTTTCGTTGATAGATGGGTCGCTTTCTACTTCTACGTTAGTTTCAGTAGCTTCTAATTTAGCTAATTTAGTTTCCATCTCAGATACTTTGTTAGTTAAGTCAGCAATAGTGCTTTCTTTTTCACCAACAAGACCTGCTAATTCTTCTTTTTCTTCACGAAGTGAGTTAGCGTTTTCTTCTAGTTCTTCTAGCTTGTTAACGATAACATCATTGTCAGAAATAGAAAGAGAAACTTCTTCAGCAGGAGTAGAAACATTCTCTCCTTTAACAGCGTTTAAGATTTCCTCTTTAACACCGTTGAACCAAGTTTTTAATTCTTCAGTCATTTTAAATGATTTATTATTATTATTTAATTTCAATTTATCATTGACCTCTTTCTCGTTCACGTTAGTAAATTTAGAAAGGTCAAAAGATGCAGCAACTTTCATAGGAGCAGTAATTGTATCTACAAACCCATATTCGATTGCTTCTTCACTTGACAACCAAGTTTCCTTATCCATCATATCCGAAAGCTCCTGCACCGTTAGGTTGGATTTCTTAGAATATATCTCGATAATTTCATTCTTAATCTTATCAAGTAAGTCAGCAGTTTTACGCATATCTCCTGCTTCTCCTGCCGATTGTCCAAATGGGTTGTGTATCATAAAGAATCCATTTTCGGACATCTCTATGTTATCCCCTGCCATTGCTATGACAGTAGATATAGAAGCAGCCAAACCTTCAATCTTTATTTTTACATACCCATTGTGAGAACGTAAAGTGTTGTAAATAGCAAGACCATCAAATACACTACCACCAACTGAGTTGATTCTTAGCGTGATGTCTTTTGTTCCAACAGCCTTTACTTCTTCTATAAAGTTCTTAGCAGATGTTCCGTAGTCACCTATCTCATCATAGATGGATATTTCGACAGCGTTATCTGCTTTGTTTTCTATTGAATACCATTTGTTCATTTTGCAAATTTAATAATTAATGTATCATATCTTTCGCAGAAATGGGGTAATCACCTAATGTTGTAATCTTTATTGAACTTGCGCTTGTGTTTGTAGATTATATTTTGTATGGTTCTCTCTGACACATCGTACTTAATGGATATGTCCATATAAGTGAATGTGTAGTTATTGCCATTAGATTCCAATATCAAATCAAAATCTTTTATTATCATATAATCCCTTAGCTTTCTTGGCTCGATAAGACCTTTCTCTGATAGATGGCTCAGGACATTCTTTATTCCTGCTTCCTCAGAGTATCGTGCCTTCACTTCATTGTATATAAGTTCTATAAACTCATTAACAATATCAGCATCATTCTGTCTTATCATACGCAAATATACTAAAAAGTAGCTTGACTTTCAATAGCAGATATTCTATTCTGCACATCTGTCATATCACTTTCTACGATTACAACTTTAGAACTACCTATTCCTCCGCTTACTAATTGCTGTGCTGACCTCAACTCTCCACCCATAGCAAACTTCTCTCCACTATTGAGCAAACCACCATCAGCAAACTTAACGCCATTGCCATTGTAGCTGTTTATAGCTGATAGCATAGGTCTAAACATACTTGTTGATTTCTTGTTGATAATTGCTTCACCACCTTCTGCTTCGTGTATTCTACCACCAACTCTAAACTTAACACCGCCATTAGCGTGTGAGTTACCTTGAAACATACCGCCTTTTGTAAGACCACCATTAGCAAATTGATTGCCAACTTTAGATGATTCTGCTGAAGAAGTTTCACCACCACCATCACCACCAAGAATGTTATTTATTAAAGGTGTAACTAGTGATTTCAAACCTATTGCCAAACCAACCTGAGCAATAAAAGGAATTGAAGAATCACTAAAAATGGAGTTCATAGCATTTAGTAATATTTCATTTATTCTCATTGATATTAATTGCGAAAACGCATCTTTAGCAGTTTCAGAGTGAAGTATTATATTCTGTATTTCATCTTGTGTTGCTTTGTTTTTTGCTTCTTGTGTCTGTTCACCAGATGCTTTTACTTGTGCTTCTAGTTCAATCTTTTTCTGAGAAGTTTCATTGTGAATAGTAGATGACCTTTCAAGAAGTTTTAATTCTGCGTTGTATCTTTCCAACTGCATTTTAAGTATAGCGGCATTTAACTCAGCTTCAGTTTGAATCTTGCCATCAACATAATCTTTTTGCAAACGAAGTTTCTCATCAGTAATAAACTGCTCCATTTGAACTGCTCTACTTTTTACAGCATCTCCTTCAGGAGCTTCTAAATTCTTTAAGAACTCGTGGTTTTCTATTGCTTTTATCCTTTCCTCCTCAGCTCTTTTTCTTCTAGCTTCATCAGCAGCAGCAGCATCTTTCTCATCTTGCTCAAACTTTTTCTTAGCTTCTTTTTGCCTGTCTATCTGAGCGTCTATAACATTATCCATCTCATCAATGGCAGCATTCATTACATCAAGCCTTTTTAATCTAAATGCAATTTGTTCATCAGTAAGATTTGCTGTTTTGGCTACATCAAAAGTTCTTCCCTCACCTTCTCCCGTAATACCCATTGTCTTAATTATATTATTCCTTGTCTTTATCATCTCGTCTTGTTGTTGTTCCAAGAATTGTTGTAAAGACTTTTTTCTTAATTGCTGACCTTTTTCGCTTAATGTAGATATAAACTTTTCGTTATCAGCAAAAGCATCTTTAGCTTCTTTTGTAGCCTTAGCAATCTCTCTAATTGCTAATTGCTCAGGAGTTGAAAGCATATCGCTAATGTTAGATATAAATTGTGCAATTCGTTCTACTGACTTTTGCATCAAGCCATTGCCATCTAATACTGTAAGAATAAAACCTTCATAAGCTGATTTTGCTTTAAGTATAGCGCCTTGAAGTGTGTCCTCCATTATTTCAGACATATCTTCGGCAGAACCACTTGCAGTAATAAGTATTTTGTTTAAATCTTCTAATGCAGTAGCACTTCTAATAAAAGATTCCATTGCTTGGACTTGTCTTTTCTCAACAATCCCCATCACACCTGCAACATTAATACCCGAAGCATCTAATTCTTTTAATGCTATAATTAAATCTTTACCTGAGTGAACAGTCCTTCCTAATCTTTCAGATAGGTTAGATGTAGGGTCTTGTAGTGCTAACAATATGTTACGGAGTGATGTACCCGCAATAGATGCTTCAATCCCTCTATCTGTAAGCAGACCTAAAAGACCTGTTGTTTCTTCAAAGCTAAATCCTGCTGTTGCAGCAATCGCAGATACTTTAGTCATAGATGTTTGAAACTTCTCTAGGTCTAATGCAGAGTTAGCGAAAGCGGAAGCCATTACATCAGCAAACCTTGCTGTTTGGTCTGTATCTTCACCAAAACCTCTAATTGATGCTGCGACTACCGTAGCTGTTCTACCTAAGTCTTGACCCATTGCTGTTGACAATTTAAGTATTGCTTCTTGTGAGTCTAATATTTCATCGGTTCTAAAACCTAACTTAGACAAACTAAGTTGTAATTCGGCTACATTTTGAGCTGTAAAGAATGTTGTTCTACCTAATTCTTTAGCGGAATTATTTAGCTTTTTAAACTCCTCTGCATTTGCTCCTGATATAGCTTTAACCTTAGCCATTGAAAACTCAAAACCTTTGAATGTATCTTTTGCGTGTTTAATAGTGTTGCTTAAAGTTCTTGCAGCTTTTGTAAATACTTGAACAGCAACGGTTGCAGCAACAAAAGCCTTACCCATTTTTTTAGAAAAGTTCCCTGTATCTTTGGCTGCATTACCAACATCTTTTAGACTATCCTCAGTATCTTCTGTTGTCTTTTTTAAATCATCATACTTTCCGTTTAATTCAAGTATATGCTTGTTTAAAGCCTTAATATCATTAAGTCCTTTTACTTTAATTTCATATATTGATTGTTGTTTTTTTGCCATTATATCTTTTTTGGTAATCTTTTTAATATATTATCTACATCCTGTGCGACAGCATTGTGAATGTCATTGAAGAAATGTCTTTCATTACTTCCCACTACTCTATTTATAAATCCCCTTCTATACGTGTTATTAGAATACTTTTTGCTATTTCTTGTAGGAGTGCCTTCTCTTGCTATTGCTGCTGCAATTAAATGAGCTATTCGCAATCTCTCTTTAGTTTCACTCGGAAAATCCTTACTCTTTCCATTCTTGTCTTTATCATCCATCCAATTCATTATCTCAGACACATCCCAATCAAAAGGTCTTTGCCCTTCGTTGACCTCCCTTATGTAGTCTGCTTTGGATTGAATTATTAATTTAAAGTCACGCTTACCTCTCCACACCTTAAAGTGCATAGTATTAGCTAGAGTTCCTGAAGCTATATGGTTTTGATTAGTAAGCTCTTTTCTAAACCTATCAACAAACTTATTGCCGATTACATCTATTGTTTTACCAAATGTCTTTAGTATATCTTTCATTATCCTTTTGCTAGTGATGCTTGTTTAATAATTGACTGCTCTAGCTTTTCTAGCTCAGTTGTAATATACCCATCAAAAGCAGATATATGATATAAAGAACCATTGTATGTTGGAGATGTTACACCACCTATTCTTCCAAACTGATTAAATGTAAAGTCTGTTGTGGGTGTGGTTTCAGAAGCTACCTGAACTCCATTCTCCCTTATGTAAAGCGTACTACCGCTTCTTTGTAGTGTTATCAATAGTTTTTTTTCTGTTGGTCTCCAATACAAACCCGTTATACTCACAAGCACAATACTTGATGATGAAAAGCTAAGGCTGTAAGACCTATATGGATATTCACCTATTGAAAAGTACATATCAGCATCATCACTCTTTCCTAAGAATCTGTGATTAGTGTGAACATTTGCAACTTCGGGTATTGGTTCTACATATAGGAATACTGTAAAATCTCCCGATAGAGTGATAGAGTTATTAAACGTCATATAATCCTTATTGTTGGCACTAAAGTAAGCAGGTGAAAAACCATTAACCCCTCTACCATCAAGACCTATATCGGGTCTGTGTGCTTCATCAGACTGACTTAATTGATTTTTGCTAAATGAAGCTAACCAAGTTTTTATATTGTTTCCGCTAGTCACCTCTACAAATCCCTTATTGTATTCAAACGTGAATATTGGATTTATTACAGAGTTGTCTTGAATTTGAGGAACTGTTAAAGACGCTTTGTTTTTAGCATTTTTCCTTCTAGCCAACCTTTTTTCAGGTGTTAGAAAAACATTTTCTTTTGCTGTTGTCGAATCTATAAACCTTTTATCATATACTATTGGCTGAAGCACACCATCAATGGTCGCATAAACCTTATCTTTTAATAACTCTTTATTAAACGACAATGAACTTTTCTTTACTTTTTTTACTCTTCTCATTATATGTTTAAATTATCTGCATCCAATGTTATGGAAGCAGGAGTTGTAGATTTTCCTAACAAAAAGTATTCTTGTAGCTCAACCTTAGTAGATTGCTCATCGTGTGGCTTAAAGTCTATGATTTTATTAAGCCTATAATAAGAACCATCAATAAATACTAATTTTTTAAAGTTTAGATTAGCAACATCTGACTTATCTAAGTTAATGTATAAAACTTTCAGTCTTGGATTTTGTTTCAACTGCTGAACCATATTGGAATAGTAGTTATAAAACAATCCTGTTTTATTTTGAACATTTAAAGATGTAACAACTGTGCTGTGAGAAATATCAGAAAAAGATAAGTTGTAGTCTATATTCTGATGCCCATCGCTTATTGTAGGTTCATACAATTCAGAATAAGGAGGTGAGTGAAAGTCAGGGTCGCTTGAATCTGTTATATTTGATTTAAGATTATCAATAGCACAAAACGATGCTTTATTCCAAGAATAATCTAAACTTCTGTTACCACCATCAACATCATCCGTATCATAGTGTGTCCACATTCTTTTACCATTAAATGAAGAATAAAAACCACCGCCTTTTATAAGTATTCTAGCTCCTATCTCAAAATCCTTTTCAGGTCTTTCTACGTTAGAGGATATTACAAGTTCTGTATCACCGCTAAAATACATCGGTATAAAAGGACTTCTATCTAAGTATGTTGTTTTTACATAGTTAGGTTCGTTCCAACAGAATGTAGGAGAGAAATATGAGTTCTCTACCTTATACTCTCCTGATATTAGTTTACCGCTTGTGTCAGCTTCCTCATAAGAACCCCAATCAACAGTATTTCTCTTGTTGTAGTCATCTATCAAGCTGTCTGAACTTGCATCTTTATACTTAAATATTAGTTTTGATTTTATATCATAAAGAAACTCATCTTTTATTTTTTTAGAGTAATCTATTTTATTAGTCCAATCAACAGCATTAGCTGTGCTTTCATAAAAATAATCGTAAGGCTCTATATATATAGTCTTTCTTATGGGGTCTGTTTCAAACTGAAGATTAAACATTTGAGCCAATCCTTTTACGAAGCTAGACTGACTGCCTTTTGGTAAATAGTTTTGCAGGTTGTTAAAAGATTCTCCACTAAAGAAGGATTGTGTTTGTTCTATCTGTAAGTAGCTGCCTTGCTTTACCTTAACAGTAACATCACACGCTTGACTTAAAGGACTAGACCTTCTCTTAGCGAAGTTTATCACTAAAGCAACTTGGTCGTTATTATTAAGTTCTGTTTCGTGGTCAAACTCAAAAACAAACTCACCCTCTCCTAAGTCAAAAAATGGAGAAGCTCCTGTATGTCCTAAGAATCTAAATGTAGCAGCATTCGTATTTGTAGAACCATAATCTTCACTCTCTACTATTGTTGTGAAATCATCCGTATCATCGCTAGTTCCTATCTTTACTAACTTAGCGTATATACCTAATTCCTCTTGACCATCATCACCATTAGCGAAAGATACATAAACAGTAACGCTACCTGTTAATCTAAAAACACCACCGCTTTGTGCAGCTACGACTAATCCATTTTCATAACCTCCCGAATGAACAGTTCCAAGTTGTGCATTACCATAATCATCTGCATCCTCTCCACTTTGTATTGGAGCATCATCTTCCAAGGTGTCAGCAGACATAACGAACTCTAGGCTATAATCTGTATCATTAAAGTTTGTTGAAACAGATGGATTTCCTATTGCCCTAAGATTGCTGAAGGTTGAACCTGTATTTTCTGTTCCCGTATTGTAAGTGTGTATAGTTTCATCAGCACTCATACTAACCTTACCTAAAGAGCTGTCGGTTATATCTTTAGGCTTTTGAAATATTATTGGCATTATAAGATTCTCAAATAAGTCGCTATCACAAAATGTAGAGCTAACATTATAGCCTTGTGCTTGAAATATTTTATCCCAAACATTTTTTACAAAAACACAAGGGATAAAGTCACTACTCATAGTGCCATTAAGACTTAGGTCACCCTCTCCAATCGTTAAATGTGGATAAACTAATTTATCGTGATTTTTGGTGTATGACACTCCGTTGAATGTTTCTCTTGGATTGTCAAAAACAAAATCAGATGATAATGTAGCTCCACTCTCAAGCGATAAGTATGATGAATATGATTGTGAGCTAAATCTTAAATCATCTAGGTCTAGGTTTTTTAGATTGTCCGCCCAATCCATATTATCCCCTAAAAAAAGACACTCGTATTCCAACACATCAATATCTTTGTATATCTGACTTACTCTTAACTTACCCGTTATTATAGGTAAATTGTCTGCATATATTGTAGAAGGCAAGTCTTTTAATACGTTTTTGCTGTCTATATTGCCATCTTTGTATATATGATTGAATAACTTATTGTTATTCCTTGTAGCAGGAACTTTAAAACTTTTACTAAAACTACCGCTACGAGAGTTGAAATCCCTTACATCAAAGTTCTGAAAACTTAATGATAACGGAAAGTCATCACTTGAAGTAACATCAAGGTTGCCTAATATATTATCCGTAAAATCTCTTAACTCAACTCTTATTTCTGCCATTACTCTATTGTTCTTTTAGCTTTGCTTTCTATGTAATTTAAAGTACATCTCTGTAAGTTCTCATTGTCAAATGTAGTAACACTAGCATCCTTGATAACAACAGGAACGTAATAGTTTCTATTTAAAGTAGAATACCAACCTTTAGAGTTAGGTATATCTGTTTGATACTCTCTAACAACCATATAGTCAATATGAGTAATGTCGGATTGGTTGTTATAGTTAACTAAAAACATTGGCGATATGTATTCTATGCCTGTGTACGCTGTTGATGCTGTGTTAGGGTTGTTAGACTGAACAGCAGCAGTAGTAGAATGACCTGTGACATATCCTATATATGTTTCCCATTTGTCATCATTGCTTTGGTCATAATTTTCTAGTGTAACGTAATGTGCGTTACCTAAATCATCAGCACCCGATGTGTTTATTACAGTTGTTTTGTCAGCAGCAAAACCAACAAATCCTGCGTACTGATTGGCGTTGCCACTTCCTGCATTACTAGTTTTAATCCTTATTTCAATTTCATAAATGTTTTTAGGATTGTACTTTATGAAAGTTTTGGAATATGCGTAAAACTCGTCATTTCCTGAGTTGTCACCAATTATTATGTTTTTACTACCTGCAAGGTGTCCATCAACAGAGTTAAAGCCAACATCTGAAACGCCACCACCCGAAGTATTCCATTTAACATCAAGCGCAGCTTTATTATCATAAGTAAAATTTTCTCTAAATATTTCTTTACCCTTCCAACCTTTTTCTATCCATACATTTGGTGAAGCTAGTAAATCTTCAAACATATCTTGCTCTCCAACTCCGTATGGTCTTGATATTGCTGTACCTTCCTTGACTGCTTTTACTTTTGATTTTCTGACTGAAGGATATTTGTCATCAGTAAGACCTGCTACTCTAGGAACTAAAGCACCATAATCTTCAGCGTATAATGGGTTGTCACCTATTGTAACTTTAGTATCGTCTGTTGATTGTCCTAACTGACCTCTAAAGTCGGGGTATATGCTTTGCTCGTAAGACATAGACGATATGTTTATACCTTCTGTAAATGCACCATCAAAGGTGTAACTATCAATACCGCCTAGTCTGTTTTGCCAATGGAATCTAACACCGCTTATTCTATCTCTAGTATGGTCAATGTAATACCTAACAGTTTCACCCACTTGATTGCTTCCGAATACATCAGTATATACATCGTAAAACTTTATGTTACTAAAGTCTGTGACAGCACAACTATCGTTAAAGTTACTTCTTAGCGTTTCTTTTATATTCCTAGTTCCGATACCTACTTGACAAACTGAGTTTACCTCTACCGCTTCACTACTATCTGCCCAAGTATTTAAGTTAGTTCCATAGTTTCCGTTACCATCAACTGTTTTTACAACTCCCATACCGTAGTCATTGCTTGAGCCTGATACATCAGTTCCAAAGCTATTTCCATTAAAGTCCTTAAAGTCAACAAAAACACGAACATTACTTCCGCTATCGTTGTGTAAAAACGACAAATACTCACACTCATCAGTTCCTATTATTCTGTAACTTGTTGGCTTAGTAGTCAGATACTTTTGTCTACTAAGACCTCTTTGAGTTGTTGCGTTATGAACATAAACATTAGAAAGACCTGCTCCTGTATAAACAAAATCGCTATCGTTAAATAATTTATCTCCAATGTTTAGATAATGTTCTTCTTCGTGTAGCAATGCGCTATTTGTAGCTATAAAAGTTCCCGTATCAATATCTCCTGTAACATCTAACTCACCATTTACTATTTCCTCCAATTCAAACTTAACCAAAAAGGTTTTATATACATTGTTAGATATTTCCGCTTGAGTTATATCCCTTCTAACCAATGTTGTCAAGTCGTGAGTACAAGGTCTAAGGTCGTATGATAAGAAATCTCTACATATTGACGAAACATCTATTGAGTAGTACAAGTAATTATTGTTTGGTGTATTTCCCGATGATGTAAAGTTAGGTATGTTTATACTAGGCTGAACTCTTATGGTTACGCTTTGACTTGTTAGTTCGTCATCTGTAATGTTATCATAAGGGATTATTGTTACCTTTGAACTTACATATCTATCTCTATCGGTATCTTCTACTCTAGCAGAAAACTTGATTGGCTGATAAACGCTTTGAAACGTATTAGATGGTTGGTCTATTAATTGATAGTCAGGCATTATATCTTGTATTTATGTTGTAAGTATGTGTGTATTTTTTTCATTTCATCCTCAGATAGTACTGAGTTAAATATCATTAGCTCCTGAATGTGACCCTCAAAGTTGTCAGTAGGTGATGATGGATTGTTAGCTCCCAATGTTAATGGACTATTGCTTCCGAAATCCCATTCGCTGTGGTCAAAACCTGAGTTTGTTTCATTATAAACGTGAACACCATCTCTAAAAAGATGTACGCTTTTATTATGTGAATAATAACCAAAAACAGAACTTCCAAAAGTTCCATCATAATCAAACTCAATCTCCTCAGTATATTCATCCGTTATACGACCTGTAACAAAAATATTGTTGGAAAATTTTACAAAATCAATTTGTATTCTTTTTTCGTTTTGAGTTAAGTAATTCTTATACAAAAAAGACACATTACTATTTGACAATGGTTTTGCAACCCAAATAACTGTATGTTCGTGAGAAAGACCATCATCCACTATTTCATTGTTCACACAATTCAAAAAGTCATTGCTTCCATCAAAATCAAGGTAAGGATAGCCATTATCCGTATCTTCATACTTGTATAAAGGCTTGTTGGCTGCTATGGTCTGCTCAAAGTGATTTCCGTTACCACTTTGGTCAATCCATTTACTAACAACCTCATTACCGCCAAGAAAGTCCGTTTTAACGCCCATATCTGCCTTTAGCCACACTTTTGGACTATAAGACGATACAAGTGCTTCATCAATAGCTAAAAGGCTGTGAGAGAACGTATTTAAAGTAAAAGTAAGCCTGACTTGTATCAACTTGTCGTTATATAGTTCTTTTTCTCGTTCAACTGATATACTGTCAGGACTTAAAATTACCTCTTTATTAGTGTAGCTATCTAACACCCTTTGTAGCCAAGTCAAGCCTTCTTGCTCTAATAAGCTAAACACCACATCAAGCGAACCTGCTTGGTTTTGGTAGTATGGCTTAGTGACTAGGCATTCAAAAGTGTATTCTTCTTGCACATCGCCTTCCGTAGATGGAAGCTCTGATGTTGGTGGTAAGACAACAAGCAATGGATAGTCGTTGTTGTGATTTTCATTTATTTCGTTTTCGTAACCAAATATGAAGCCACCATTTATCCATTGTTGCTCAAACCTATCTCTTAATTCTCTAAGTTTTGTAAAACTCATTATTTTATTTGTTTTCGCTGTTCTTCGTTGACAGCCAATTCATAATCTCCTTTTGCAGTTTTCCAAGACAGGTATGTCATAACTTTATACAACTTCTCATCTTTTACACTTTGCATAGCATCTTTACCATCTCTTGTAAATACTCCATCAAGTGAAAGGTCGTATAAGGTATTGAGCCAACCAAATGGCTTCATTATCTTACTTGCCTTCGCTACTGCGATACTTTTTGTTCCGCCATCTCTGAAAAGGTTTTTATAACGTTGATTGATGTCAAAGTTCGTTTGTTCAAAAAAAAACTGAACTCCCATACGATGTCCATTGTCAATCTGCGAAATGCTTTCGCCTTTTCATCAATATTGTCTAGGTCAACTTCTTCATCGACTTGCTTACACAATATAGCCATTTGTTCGGGCAATATATCAAACCTACCATTCTTTAGGTATTGTGTATTCATTTCAAGCTGTTGACTTTCTATATAATCACCAAAAGTGCCTGTTCTAAGGAAATCCATAGGGAAATAGTATATATCACCCTCAAATTCAAAATAGTCCATTCCTTTCGGCTTGTAATCCTCCATTATCTCGTTAAGGCACTCAATTACTGCTGTAACGTTGTCCATTGGCACATTTGTCATTACCTTTTCCTCAATGCCTGTCATATAGATGAATAATTCCTTATACATCTTATTTTCCTGCATTATGTGATACTTTGTCAAATCATTATCACTATTTGCTTCTTCTTCGGTAATCTGATACTTTTTTATTATCTCATACACTCCGCAGTAGTAATCAACTGACATTTCCTCCCATTTGTTTGGGATATTGTATTCTTTGTTGTTTATCTCTATATTTAACATTGCTCCATCTCTTTTATTTCTTCTTGGTCTTTCATTAGGTCAGACAAGCTGCCTACGATGTCCATTGTAGAACTATATACGTTTCTAACGCAAACTTCTACTTCTTCATCGTTTTCTTTGTTTCTTAATCCTGCAAAGAAGCCTAGTGCTGTAAACATTGTTAAATTAGGTATGGTAAACATCCATTCCTCTAAATTGTTTTTATTTAAGCCTGTTTCCTCAAAATCATTGTGATACATCACAACATCTTCAAGTAACTCCTGAAAATCAGCGTATTTGCCATTATCAGCAGTTTCGGTGGCATTATATACCTGCTTTTGTATATAGACAAGGTATTTTGTCACCAACTCATCGTGTTTCTTGTTTATATGCTTAAATTCGTTCATTTCTGCAAAATTAATTATTAGTATTCGTTATCTGTCGCAGTTTTTGTGCAAATTTCAATTTTATAGGGTATTTATCCAAAGAATACTACTTTTTTACCCTTAAAGTGTTGATTTACTGTCATAACTAGGCAATCTACCATATCATCGTGCCTTGCAGCAGGAAATTGTTGGCATTGCATTAGGAACTCCTCGTTCCAAGCACCCTTCAGTAGAGTAACTCTACCTGTTTCCAATGTTGGGCTTATGTCCTGCACTCTTGCCACCTTGTCTTTGGTAGGTGGTTTATCTTCTCTTACGTTAAGTCCTGTTTCTCTCATAAGGGTCTGCACAATGGATTTACCACTTGCTTTAGGCTCTACAAAGATTTTAGACTGCGTAGTGTAGCCATTCTTCTCTACAAACTTGACTATATGCTTAACTAGGTCGGGAAATTCCAACCTTACGTTCTGTACTGCTATTATTTGCCAAGTATTATCTTCAAACACATAGGCTAGTAGTGCTGAGGGGTCATTTTTCTCACTTGCTGTATATGCAGGGTCTATTATAAAATTGACTACCCCTTCTTTTTGTATTTCTTCTATCTTAAACCACGATTTCTTAATCATCCCACTATTTGCAGGTGTTGGTCGCTGTTGTAGCTGTCCTGCATAGCCATAAGAGCCTAGTGCTGACTTATAGTCATCTAACACCTCTTGTGAGAACCTATCTTTCCAAAACAGACCATCTTGATATTGGTCGGCTAGGTTTGATGGCTTTAGGTCGCTTGATAGTTCGGCAGGGATACAGATATGCTGATGCTTGTCGGGTGAGTTAAACAGAAGGTAGCCACTTAGGTCATCTTCGTGTACTCTTTGCATAATAATTATCCTTACACCCGTTGTTGGATTGTTAAGTCGTGAATACAATGTTGACTTATACCATTCGTTAGCATTTTCTCTTTCTATCTGCGAAGCTGCGTTCTTTGGTGAGGTAGGGTCATCGACAAGAATTATATCGCCACCTTGCCCTGTTACCGAACCTCCAACAGATGTTGCTCTCCTCACGCCAAGATAATTGTTCTCGTATCGTGCTTTAAGGTTTTGGTCTTTCTTAATCTGAAAGCTACTACCCCAATGTTTCTGATACCATTCGCTACTGATAATATCCCTTGACTTTGTAGCGTGTTCTATGCTAATCTCTGCTGAGTATGATGCTGTGATAAACCTCATCTTGGGATATACCGCCCAACACCAAGCAGGAAACAATACCGTAACGAGTAGTGACTTACTACTACGGAATGGTATGTTTATGATTATATCTTTATCCTTTGGCTTGTTATCTCTAATCCTTTCGGCTTCGGCTTGTAGTATGTCGCAAAGATATTTATGGTGAAAGTTTACTGATATGGGAACAGAAGGTTCAGCAATTTCAAAGGCTCTGATGAAGAACTCATAAAACGATTTCTCGCAAATGGCTTTCTCCATTGCCTGAAGCAACTCCTTTTTCTGTTGTTTATCCAT
>Ga0187219_1000453_pt1 | contig 19711 bp, 26 predicted proteins | sample 13SPOviralmetaG_FD_130162 | JGI IMG/M metagenome (GOLD analysis project Ga0187219, IMG submission 130162) | Marine viral communities from the oligotrophic San Pedro Time Series (SPOT) site, San Pedro Channel, CA, USA - 13 SPOT_SRF_2010-07-21... | ecosystem: Environmental > Aquatic > Marine >... | reverse complement strand
TAAATCTGTTCCATTTGCTCCAGCTCCCGATATCCGAATATATCCTGGTAAAAATGATTTACCATTATTTACATTGTCAGAAGTAAAAAAAGAACTTGAAGTAGTTATTACATTTGTATTTATAGTACCACTTGCTATACCTGAACCATAGGATCCCCCTTTTTCTACTAGAACATATCTTGTACCTAAGGATAATCCTTTTATGTTATTGGTTTCTAAATTGTCTATTGTAGAAAATACTGAATTTGTTAGAGTAGCTGCTCCTGAAGTTGTGCTTGTAATTATGTTTCTAGGTTTTATAATTTCATTTGCTAAAGTATCAATAACTGGTACGTCATTAATAAAAACAGAGGCTAAGCCATCTGCTAACCCTTCGATTTCTCCTTCCGATAAAATATCATACGCAGCCGCAATTTGCGTTTTATTTGGGTTACTTAAATCGGATATGCTTTTACTTCCGAAAGGTCTGTTAGTATATTTAGCCATTATTTTTGCATTTGTTTTAATCCGGCACCACCTTTAGATGTACCGCCGCTGCTATAAGTTCCGCCGCTATTACCGTAATAATATGAGCTTGCTGTTCCTTCAGCATAGTTTAAATTTGCTCCTTTTAGAAGCCCTGTTTGGAACCCTTGACTTATTGGTGTTCCCCCTATTTTCATTGTTCCATATAATACTGGAACAGGTTGTCCTTGTTCTATATTTTCAGAAGCTCCATTAAAAAGGAAAGCAGGATCTGAGTCCATGCCTCCTGCGTCTGGAGCTGACATTTCTGTTATACCCATAATTGCTAAGTTTGCCCCTAATGCCACTAATCCATATCCTAAAGCAGATAAACTATATGTTGTTGCTGCTGCAGCACTAGCACTTGAAGCTGTTGCCGTTACTGTACCAAGATTCATACCTAAGAATCCAAAAGATTGAGATACTGTAGCACTTCCTATGCCCATAGAGGCCTGCATACCTGCTCCTACTTGTGCAGAAGTACCTGCTGCAGCAGCTGCTGCTCCACCTGTCATAACTATAGCTGTAATCATAACTATAGCTGATAGTATTTTCCCTAATCCTTTACCTGATCCTGCAGGTACTGGGGAAATAATTACAGTATCTTTAGCATTGGGAAGCCATAGTTCTATTTCTTCATCTATGAAATCTTCTCCATTCTGTATTGTAAATCCTATATTGTTGTTATGGCACTCTACTAAGTATTCTTTAAATCCTTCTTTTTGACATTCAATAAGTTTTATTATATCACGCATAGAGTTACCTGCACACTGCCAATCGGTGCCAAATTTTTCTCCTAACTCTCCTAATAATTTAACGTGGGTCATAAATAAATTCCTTTTTATCTGGGTAAGATACAATTAGATATGGAATACCTAATGCCTTACAGTTCTTTTTGTCATGCTCACTTGGATGACAATCTTGCATATAGTGACTATGGACTATATATAATATTTTTGATACCATTGAATACTTAACGTATTCCTTTGGGTCAATTGTAAAGTGGTCTTTTTCTTCACTTATGTTTTCTAGTGGAATAAATTTTGGATTTTCTTCACCAATAATTAATCCACATCCTTCTCTCGGAGCTTCAATAGCCATATGACTATAAATTTCGGGCAATAATTTACTTAAACTTTCTTGCACCTGGGAACCCTCCGAAAGGTAAAAGTTTGTCAGTTTTCTTAATGGCTTTCCCAGTTCCACCTGATAATGGATTGAATCCATATCTACATTGACAAGATTTTAATCTTTTTCCACAAAGATCTCCTCTCATCCAGTACACTCCATGTCCAGGAGTATTTCCTGTATTAGTAATCTTTGCTTGCCATAAAAATTCAGTACCTGATGTAGGCTTCGCATACATATTTAATTTATCATCAGTATACGCATAGTATGTTGTACTAGCATTATAATCTGCATATACTCTAACTCTAGTCCAATCACCACTATTATCAGAAGGGGTAGTACTTGTAGTTCTAACTGCTTGCCAGTAATTTGTTACAGTAGTGCTATCTGCATCAGTGTCTATTGTTCCATCTGAGTTATATCTTCTTACTCCACTGCTTGTTCCTAAAGTAAGAGAAGTTGAGTAATAGCTGTCTGCTGCTCCACTTCCGCTCCATGCTGTAAAAGTAGTAGTGCTTGGAATTACGTATTCATCATCTGAGTTTACATACACTTGGTATGCTGTGCCGTTAATTATATATTTACTTTCACTGTGCCAAGTGCATCCACCTCTTTTATTTGCTTCTGTTTTTTCTGGGCTTGCCCCTTGATATTGCCAAGGACATGCATTATGCCCGACTACTCTGTATGGAAGAACTAATCCTTCTGTATTGAAAGGACTTGCTAACTCTATTGCTATTTCTTGTGCGTTTTCTGTTTCTACTCTATCTATTATCCACATCTGTCTAGGAAACTCTATTGGAGTTTGTCCAGAAGATGTTTCAGCACTTCCACCTTTTATATATTTTGCAAAGGTTCTTCTTCTATATAATTTCTTACCTACCAAGTCTCTAAACTTATATGGTGAGATTGCGTTTTCAAAATCAGTTAAAATATTTGAGAAAGTTATTACAGGTCTTGAAGTAGGTCCTTGAGAACTTACATCTGTTCCTTCAATACTTAATGGAATTGCTATATAAGAGTTTAATTGATTATTTGTGTCATGATCGTACATTTGAATAGTAGTTAAATCAGCTTCTAAACTTCTAGTAAAATATGCGCTTTGTGTATCTGATAATTCTATCTCATATAAAGTAATCAGCCCTGAAGACTGTTCTAGTTTTTGAATTTCTTTTACTGGTATTCTTTCAGCCATTATGCTTCATACACCCTTTCAAGTTGTGCAGTTAAACTATAATAGTCATCATATGCCCAAGTTTGATTCCATTGTTTACAAACTACTTTAATTGTTTCATTACCATTAGTATCATCTAGAGTCATTCTAAACTTAGTTACTCCTCCTAGAGATTCAAAAAATGCAACTAAATCATCTATTTCTGCTTTTGGTCGTGTATTGAAACTTACATTCATACCCTGTACTAAATTATTTATTCCATCCGCAGCTCTATGTTCATACCCATCTCCAAAATTCATAACGTGAATTTTTGGCGCTGACTGTCTGCTAAATCCTTTATCCACAACAACGCCTCCTGAAAAACCAGTTATGTTGCTTCCGTCATTTTGAAATATTGCTGTTGCCATTATCCTCTACCTAATATTCCTCCAGGTCTCTTCTCTCTTGATATTGTTTCCATTACGGAAGCTTCAATCATTCTACCTAGAGCCTTACCTCTTTCTCCATCAAAGGAGTTTGTTGAACTTCCATCAACTGCTACATTAATTGTTACGTTGTTATCTCCTGCCCCACCATTCATATTTACTGGAATACTTCTTCCATCTGGTAGAGGCACTACTGCTTCATTATGCTTGCCTTCTCCAACTAAGTAAGTAGGCTCTGTTGCAATTCCGCCGCTTGAATATTTAGGAATTACTCCACCCTTTGCCATTGGTATAATTCCGCCTTTTGCTAATGGTATTGGAAGACCCATTGCCATTACTGCTTTCATAGCTAACTGTTGAGCAGCCATTTCTGCCATCTTCTTCAGCATAAATAGTGCTAAATCTTTAAATGCTTCTTTTGCTGATTTAGTTCCTTGTGCAATTGCTACAAACATATCTTCAATACCTTTTGCGAAACTCATTTGTAATTGTCCTAAGTGTGAATTTGTGAACTCAGCTACATCAAGTTGTTTTTCCATTAACTCTAATCTTTTTCTTTCCATTTCAACTTGTGATAGTAATCTTTGATCTTCTATACTACCTTGTATAATTAAATTATCTTTTACTTGTTTTGCTCTATTTGCTAAGTCGTCTTGAATCTTCTGTTTTTTCATTTCGATTTTTAGTGCGTCACTATCCATCTTTCTTTTTGCAAGTTCTTGTTTTCCAAATCCTGTTTGACCAAACGCAGCTGCAAATCCTGCATTTTGTATTTGGAAATTCATTTCTTCCATCCTTAATTTATTCATTGCAATTTCTTGTCGATATTGTTGTTTCTTTAATTCTAACTTTGCAGCTTCTCTGTCTTGTACTTCTTTTATAATAGGTAAATATCCTTTTTCTGCGGTAACAGTTGCAACTGCTAAATCATGTAAACTTTTCTTTAATTCTTTTCTTTTAGGGTCTTTTTCTGCATCCATTTCAATTTTAGCTATATCAGCAGCTCTTTGTGCGTTTTCAATAACGTTTTTCTGCTGTTGTATAGCAACATTAGTATCTTCATTTTTCATTGCAGTTATTTTTTGCTCTATTCCTATGTCTTTTCTTCTCTGCATTTGAAGATCTTTTAAAGTTGTTCCATTCTTAATTGAGTCTATCTCAGATTTATTAATCTTTATTATTTCGGCTACTACCAGCTTATGCCCATCTCTTCTTGATGTAAGATTCTGCATCTGTGTTCTATGGCCTCCTACGTCATATATAAAATTATGTCTACGTTTTTTCTCTGCATTTCCTCTTATAACAGGATCATCACTTTCTAAATCTGCTCCTCCAGATATTTTATCTAAAGCTAATTCCTGCTGTTTTATCTGTGCATCTACTACATCAATCATTCCTTGAGCACCTGATTTAAGATTTGCCCCAAAAAATTGCTTACCGACCATAGCTTGCATTGCATTAGTATAAGTTTTCTCTGTCTCTGCTGCATTATTTAAAGTAGCTGCTAGACTTTTCATAGCATTCTCTCTTTCATGAACAACTTGTAGATTTTCTTTATTTAGTTCAGTACCTGTTTCAATTTCTTCAGCAATTTGAAGATACCCTTTTATTAATTTTGGGTCAGATTGAAGATTAGCTAACTCTCTAATAGCACCTGCTTGTTCTTTTACAGATTCTATAAACTCTTGTGTAGGTTCTTTAAAACTTATAACTTTTCGCATGTATAATGATAGTGCACCTTCTGCTTTTAATAATTCCTCGGCTGAGTCATATACATTGCCTTCACCTTTCATACCTGCTGCAAATACTGTCTTTCTGCCCGTCTCTGCAAAAGCGCCCTTGCCCCCTCTAATTTCATTATACTCTCTAATCATTTTATTCGGGTCTGTAGATAAAATTGCATTTGCACCTTGAAGAACAGCTTGAGTGCTTGTAATAAGTCCTTCTGCAACTACTTTGTTCATTCTTTCAAGTTCTTCTCTAACTCCTTTTGCGCTTTCTTTAAAGGTGTTCATTTTTTCTATATTTTTTTGTAGTTCTTCATCCTGCTTTCTAAACTTATTTACTAACATCATAACAACAGAGCCTATTAAAGTTAGTACTCCTAATACCCCTGCAAACATAAATGCCCTATTTACAAATTTTGCAGTAGCCTGAGATAGTGCTACCATTTTTACACTAGTTTTCTTTTGGACTAGCTCCATCTTTTTTTGTTGTAATTGGAACCAACTTGTTGTTTTTGTAAACTCTCCTCGCTTTTTCTTCTCGCTAATTTTTAGGGCATTTTCCTGTCTTTGTAAATGCAGTCTGTATTCTGCCCTTTCTTTTTTACTATATAATTTTCTTAATGCTCCACCTTTTTCAAGACCTTTTCTTTGGGCTTCAATCTCTCTTTTTGTCATTTGATCATACATAGCAGGAGTAGGCCCGAGACTTGCTTTTCCTCTCAATTTATTAATTCCTGCTCGACTATCTTGTCTAATAGTTTTATTATCCCCACTCAACTTATCTAATTCGTTCTGTGCGTCAATAACAGCGGTTTTTGCAATACCTAAGTTCTTTTTCGCGGATTTACCCATTTCTTCAAAATTAGGTAATATAGTTTTTAAGATTGGAAGTGCAAATAATGATAAAGCTGCAATTAACGCGTATACATTATCTGTAAAAAAGGGTAATAGTTTTTCTGCAATAACACCTATTCCAGTTTTAAGACTGTTAACTAAATCGTCAAATTTTGCTCCAAATTGCCCAAGAGCAAAAGCTGCTGGATCCATAATTTCTGTGATTCTTCCAAATTTAGTTTCTGCCTGAGTAAGTACTTCAACAGCTACAGCTTGTGATTTCTCAAATTGATTTAGCTGCTCTTTAGTTTTACCTATGGAAGACGCGTAATTTTTAAGTGCGGGGTCTAGTCTTAGAATAATACCCAATTCGTCTAGTAATTCTGGTTCTGCTTTTGTAACACCTCGAATAAGACGGTTAAATGAATCTGTTAAATCTCTTCCTAGTGCAAGAGAGGTGTTTTTTGCTGCTTTACCTAAGTCTTCTAATTGTCCTCTGCTTAGTCCTGCAGCTGTACCAATAGCAACTGCTTGAGCAGCATCTTGATAAGCTAATTGTCCTGCGGTTGCTTCTCTAACAGCTTTAGTAACTGTTTTATATGCGGTTCCAGTTACGGAACCAAAAGCTTCTTGTCCTTGTACAAGGTTTCTAAAATTTACGGAATCTTTTAAGAATTGGAAAGCAGCCGAGACAGCAAATACTTGAGCAGCCAAGGTAGCATAGGCAGGTACAAGACCTCCACTAATACCTTGTTGTATTTTTGAAAAGTTTTTAGTTTGGTTTGAAGATTGTCGGGAAAGTCCCTTACCTGCACGATCGGCGCCCCTCTGTGACGTAGACAAAGCATCAAAGCCTCCTGCGGCTTTTTTAAGCTTTTTCTGTAAATCTTTGAGAGTATCTCCATCACTAACGTTGATGGTTAACTTTGTTTCTCCTTTTGCCATTATACCTTCTTTTTGTTCTCTGAACTCTTTTGCTTTCTAGCCAACTCTTTATTAATCTTTGTACTATGTCTTGCTTCTATATGCTTAAGAAATAATACAACTTCTTGTTGGTCTTCAATTTTAAATATTCTTAGTAAAGTATCTAAACTAGAGTAATCTTTTCCTAAGTATGAAGACTCTACCCATCTATCGGGTAATAAATCGTGTAATAAAAACGCTTCCTGAACTTCTTTTGGAAACTCACTCCTATCTGGAGGCATCTTCATCGGGTCAGGATCTTCTCCTGTTTGCTCACATATTCTTAGATATGTATCTATCGGTAACATACCCTCTTTGTAAAGAGCATCTAATCGAGCAAGTATGTACTCTACTTGCTCTCGGTAAAATTTTCTAAATCTCCTACCGTTTCTGTTACCCAAGTATCAAAGTCTGTTGCATTTTTCATTAGTATCTCTGCATCTTCCGTTGAATATTCCAACTCAGTTTCTTTGTCTATACCTGTTAAGTTTACAAGTAACATTTTTTCTAAATATTTATACTTTAATCCTTTCCAACCTTTGATTACTGATGCACAGTAATTAGTTAAAAACTTTTCATCATCTAAATCTTCTTCAAATGCTCTTGTCTTTTTATTAAATTTCTGAGAAAGACATCTTGATCTTAATTTTACAAGCTCTTCTCTTGATAGATAGCAAAGTGAGACTGAAAATCCTTCAAATTCAGGATAGTCCACTACTACCGTTTTACTTGGAGTTAATAAACTCGCTAGTGATATTTTTTTCTTTTCTTCTACCATTATTGGTCCTCGGTTTAATTAAATGGGGGAGTTGGTCTCCCCCGGGTTAGTTTTAACTACCAGTGTATGTTACTTTTGCTTCAAAATGATCTGCCGCAGTTGGGTCGACTGATGCTGGTAAAGCATGGAAGTTAGTTTCTAAAGATATTATATCATCTATAGAATGTGTTGGAACTTCAAAGTGACACTTAGGAAGATCTATTTGCACTTTAGGTGCGTTAGTACCTCCAATCTTGAATACTGTATTAAAGCTGTTAGTAATAATACTTGTTGCTTCAATTAAGTCTTCAAATAAGTCTGAACTTCCACCTGCCTCATTATTTAGATAACAAGTAAAGTTTCCACTTACATTTCTTGTCCCTGTAACGTGTCCTAATGGTTGGTTAACTATGCCTAATGTTTCTGGTGTTAAATAAGTCATGTTATTTTCCATGGTTATATTTCCACCTGTTAGAACTAAGTTATACACTCCATTACTGTTCACTCCTGGGAAAGTAGCTGTGTCTCCTGCTGTAACTGATAGTTGAGTTAATCTATTTCTAATGAAATTACCTGTGCCTGTAACACCTTCAGTAATGCTAGTAGTAGCCGTTGGTAATGCTGCTATGTCTGTAACCATAGAAGCAAATCCGGACCATGTAATTGTAGCAATACCATCTATATCAAAATCAATAGAAGCTGAATTTACAACTGCGTCTCTTAGTCTATAGAAAGACTGACCGCTGCCGTCTGATTGAGCTCCACCAAATTCGAAAAATAGATCGAAAGTACCTAAGGCGGGTTTTTCTGAACTAGTAAAATCTATAGTCTTGCTAGAAGTAGTGTTTGTTATACCCTGATTCCAAGCGGCTTCTGTCTCTGTGACTGAAGCTGTGAAAGTAGGGGCTGCAACAAAGTTTGCCCATAAAGGTTCTTCTACACTATGCTGACGATTTTCTGATCCACTTGCTTCCCATCCACCTGTTGCACCATTTGAAGATACAAAAGGTCTCATGTAAGTTTGGAAAGACCATTCTGCAGGAGCATAAGAATCTGTAAACATTTGTCTACTTCTTCTACTGTTCCCACTACCATCTGCCATTTCTGCAAGAGTAATTTCACTAGTATTTGTGCCTTGTGAGAAACTGAACCCATCTAATACTGGTATTTTCCATGATGTAGCTGCTGCTGAGCCTGCTACATTAACACCCATCATTAAATAGACTTCGGTATCTCGGCTAAAATAAAATTTATCTGCCATTTTTTTCTCCTTTTCCTTGAAAAGAGCTTTGATAAATTATTACTTACCGCAGCTGTTTTCTCTAGTATTGAACCTCTATAACAATCTCTCCGACTCCAAGAGGGTCTAAAACACCTTCATCGGTGTCAATACTTACTATTGTGGTTTGCACAGTTTTCTGTGAAACCCCGTTTTTATCATAATAAGTGATTGGATCTTGCTCTTCAAGAACTGTCTCCAGATCTTCAATGAGGGCATCCAATGCACCTACCGCATCTTCATTATCTTCTACATAACATCTTAATGTAATAGTAAGATAACGAAACTTAAATCCACCACCATCATAAGTGCGAAGCTCTCTGCCCGCATTTAAATGAACTGCTGGAAATTCTTTTACCTCATCCCAAAATGTGAGTCTAGGACTACACTCTGCGACTGCAGTTTGGTACTCACCAGTACCATCAATTCTTTCAATAAGATCTACAAGAGCATTTACAATGTTCTGTCTGCGAGTTGTATATTGTCTTGTATCTACTGCCATAATTATTTAAACTTTCTTGAGAGGGTAGCTGTTCTACTAACATCTCCTAGAGTTCTGCTTTGTGTTGCTAGAATCTCTCTAATTGATTTTCCTATAATACTTCTTGGGTCTCTATATACATTTGCCCAAGGTCTTTTTCCATGCCCTGGTTCAAATACTCCATAAGGTCTTTCATTATAAGCATAATCAATATATAATGCTCCTCTGGGACCTCTAAGTACGCTTGTTACTTCTGCTGTACTTTTAAACCTTCCTGTTCTGTTTACTAAACTAGGAGTGCCCATATTCTGTTCTATTGCTTTAGGGAGTATACTATTTAACATTTCTTTTATTAGTATGCCTTCCTCTCCCATTGTTGCGCCTGAAGCTCTTAAAGCATCAGATCTTTTACTTTTCTTAACCTTTGCCAAACTTGCTGTTTGTGTGGCTATTACGGCTACTTTAGGGTTTTTTGAAAGAGCTTTTTTAATTTCTGTACCATTCTTTGCTCTTTTCTTAACGTCTAAATATTTTTTTCTAAAAGACATTCTAGATTTAACTTTAATGCCTGTTTTTGCATTTTTAGCTCTATTTATTCTTAAAGCTTTTTCTGCTTTTTCAATCTCTTCTAACCATAGATCTTCTGACAATCCTTCTATCTCTTCAAATAGGTCGGGAGAGTCTGCTACAGCGGCTGCAAGGTCTTTCTTTTTTGTCATGCCTTGCTTTTTTAAATAAGCTTTAAACTGTGCTTCTGTTCCCTCTAAATAATTCTGTTTAAAATCTTTAAAAGCTTCCTTCTGTTGCTGAGCATGTTGAGATCCCATTATTGCAGGTCTTACTGTAAAGTTTACTATATGGTTTCTTACAAGACTATTTTTAGTAGTTTTCTTGTTTACTTTACTGCCATAGCTAGTTCTTAAAAAATCTGATATTTGTTCTACTATAAAAGTTAACCAATGGTCACTTAGTTTAGCAGTAGTCTGTAATGCTTGAATTAAAGAAGTATGTAAATTATCTCCTTCAGCATTTCTAATTCCAGACTTACTAACATCTGTTCTTTGTTGTCCTGTAGGTAGCTGTTCTGAATCAGGTGTTTTTCCATGTTCAAAAACCATTTTTTTAAGAACTGAAGCTTGTGTTCCTGCCCAATTCTTTATTGCTAACTTAAGACTGTTATTTGCATTTTGGTACCATCTTTTTCTTATTTGAACTATCTTTGTACCTTTTTTTATAGGAGCAGCTACTGCTCTTAATCTTATTTCTATTTCTGTTTTACTTACTTTAACACGAGTAATTTTCCAAGTCTCTCTAGCACCCTTCTTCTGCCAAGCCTTGACAGTTTTTCCAAGACTACTAAACATTACATCTTGATATTTCAATATTGAAGCGGGTAAAACAGCATCATTAAAAAGTCCTGTGTCTATTGCATGCATTGTAAATGCTGTCATCCAGTCTTTTTTACGAATAGTTACTCGCATCATTTGTATTCTACTAGTTAGTCTCTTTTGTGCAATTTTTTCAAAACCTTTTAGCCACTTAAGTCTATCTTGCTTCATTACACAATTACTCTATACAAGTCTAGCACTCTTTTAATGTGGTCTGGAAAATCAGTATTATTTCTAACACTTGAGGAGCCTTGTTGTTCTAATGTTGCTCCTTGTATAGATCTTCTTGACTTATGCTCGTCTCGTAAGTAATATGTAATTAAATCAAACACAGCTAGTTTGAGATCAGAAGGTACAGCTGAGTAGCCAGATCGATATGCAATCTCTACGGAACCAAAACCTCTTTGAAAGTGCTTACTTCCATTTCCAGTAACCCTTCTAACTGCATCATAAGTAGTATCGACATAATAGTCTTGATTTACTACGAGAGTTGTATAGGCCTCTGTTGGTCCTGATCTTTCTTTTACTGAAGTTACGCTTACTAAAGGACATTCACTTACTATTATAATTGAGGTGTGCTCTGTAACGTTAAATACTTCTGTTTTATCGGTAGAGTAATAATCAACAAAACTTGTTCCACAATATCTTTTTACTAATTCTGATATTTGTGGAATTAAAATCGCTAGGCGATCGTCATCTTTAGCTCCAGTCAGCCCTTCTGCATCCTTATAATCTTGTACTGTAACTAAATCTGCCATATTTAAAAGTGTGGGTTTTAAGGTAAACCCACAAAAACCATATTAGCATATTAAGATGCTTGGTAGTTTCTAACAACAACTGCGTCGCCACCATAAGTAGTAGCACCACCGATAATGTGATCAAATCCAAGTCTTTGTGAAGCCACAAGTACTCTTCTTTGGTTCTCAACATCATAGTCTGACTCAATTGTTACGCCTCTTAATCTAGGCATTACAAAGTTTCTAGCATATAGAGCTAGGGCATGAGATTTATTCACACCTTTTGCAGCGAATTCGTCACAAATCAATACTCTTGATCCGTATACTTGACCGATTTCACCGTTAAGTTTAGTAGACATGTCGCCCACCATATTAACATCTGCAAACTCTGCATCTTCTAGTAAGTTGTAGTAGCACTCTTGTGATACGATATATACAACTTCATTTGGGTTAACACCATATTTGCCCATAGACTTTCTCATTTCGAGAAGTTCTAAAGCTGTTAGCTTTTCAGTAGCAGCTGCACCTGAGCCAGGAACAATTACGTTACTTGCGTCAGTTGCTTTGTGTACTAAACCATCAAAAATACCTGATGTGTATGTACCTTGAGCATTGTTACCAAATAAGATAGCATTTTCGATACCTCTTGCATGCGCTCTAACCATTGATTCTCTGATCAAAGGTAAGATTGGCATAATAGCATCTTCTTCTGTTTCGTTTCCGATAAATGATTTTGAAATTAACTTCTTAACTGCTAATGTTTTTTCTGTTAAATCAACTCCGCCTCTGTCACCAGTAGTTACATAAGAGTCACCTCTTTCTGATAAGTTACCGTGTGGTGAAGCACCGTCACCAGTTCCAGCAGCTGATACGAATTCAGCATAACCAGCATCTGGTAAGACTGGCATAATCATTGAAGCACTAGTCATTTGAATCTCTCTAAATAGAGGAGCCAATATTAGTTCATTTTGAATATCTCTTTCAACACCTGTTGATACTACTTGCTCGTAGTCAGCTGATGAAACAGCAACACCTGAATCAGTGTTTACTTTCTCTATGATACCTTGACCAAATTGTGTGCTTTCAATTCCTTTTTTGCCAGTAATGACAGAAAGGACTTTAGCGTCCATTAACTCATCTTGGTGAGCTTTTTTCCAGTCAGAGTTTCCTCTTTCTGAGAAAATTCTTTTAGACTCTCTGATTTTCATCATTTCTTCTGATTTCTCAGCTAAATCTTTCTGTAGTTCTGCAACTACATTGTGAAGATCTTCGTTTTTGCCTAATAGTCTTTCCTCGACATCATTTACTAGTCTTTCAGCACCAGATAATCCAGCCTGAATAATAGTTTTTTGTTCGTCCTGTTTTGCTTCTTGAACAGCCTTTGCTTCAGCTTCAATGTCAGCAGCTTTTTGAACTTCTGCGTCATCTTTAGCTTTTTGCTCTGCATTTTGCATAGCAATAGAAGCTGCAGTTTTCTTTGCAACTTCTTCAGCAAATGCCTTCAGATCAAACTCTGGACTTGTATTGTCATTCGACATATCTTTCTCCATAATATCCGCATTTGCGGCACTTGGCTGCTCAGTTTTGTCAGTTATAACTGACTCTACAGAGTGAGCCTTGTTAAATTGTGTTTTAAACTTTTCATAATCACTATCACTATCAAAAGATTTAGCGATTGAGAAAGTAGCAGTTTGGTTTGCTGGAATGCTTACCACTGATACCTCTAAAAGTTCTGCACTTTTTATTAAAAATCCGTCAGTTTCTTTGTTGTAATCGGCATCCTTGACCTTGAAACCAACGGAAAAGGCTCCAAGAACACCGTCTTTAATAAGTTCTACTATGTCTCCAGCAGACTTAGAAATTTTTGCTTCTAGTTCTAAACCGTTTTGTGTAACATCGCAATATTTTGCTCTACCAATCGGTCTATTGTAGTCGTGATTAAAAAGAATAATTGGATTACCACTATAGTTATCCAACCCGCCTTCTTTCCACGCATTGTGATCAATCACATCGCCTGTTCTATCTAAGGCATTAGTACTTGCTAATCCTTTAATAGTTATTGAGCCATCTTCTTGAATGTTTGATTTTTCAAAAGTGTTAGTTATATGAAATATCTTTTTCATTAATCTTCCTTTTTAACGGCTTTTTTAGTAGCCGGCTTAGTTGATTCTACTTTTGCTTTTTTAGGTTTTACTTCCTCAACTTTCTTATCATAAATGCCAGGATAGTTTACTTCAATTAATTGCTTAATTCTAGCCCAACTTTGAAAAGTTCTTCTTAGTGCCATAAAGTTATACGGCTTATCTTTAGCTTTTTTATATTCGTCTTGAGATAGAAATTTACCCTTTGATCCCATATAAGTTGCTACTTTATTTAAAATTGCTTTTTTATTCATTATTTTCCTCTGTCTCTTCTGGGGGTCTCCCACCTTGTTCTGGATTTACGGCAGAACCCGCTATATTTGCAGGTACTCTTGGCTCATCAAATCCGTCTACTTTTTCTAGTCTCAATGCCTCTCTAGCTTCGTTAGGTGACATGATTCCTGTGTTAACAAGTGTAGCGTAGTAAGATGCTTGATCTCTTAGCTCTGGTTGCAAAGCAGGTATTCCTGATACATTTTCATTTGCTTCAAAACCAAAGTATCTTTCTAGTGCATACTTGAATTTTTTAACGATAGGAAGTATTGTCTCTAAATAATACAATCTATGGTTAGGTCTTATGTTTGCATTGTTTCCACCATCTAGTAAGATTGGTGGTACTCCCATTGCCTCTAATATTATTCTTTCACAAGATTTAATTGAATCTTGAAAGTCTAACTCTTTAAAATTTATATTTGTTAATTTGTCAACTTCTAAACCGCCATCTAGTACAAGAGGTCTTCTACCTCCAGATACAGGATTATACCTTGCAGTCCATGATTGTAACATTCTTTCTTTAATTTTTTCTGAAAGAGTGTTAGGACTTTTTAGTACTAAACCTGGTACAGCTCCATTTTTAAAGAAGTTGTCCTGAAAGTGTCTTAAATTTGCAAGTAGATTCATTGTTCTAAATGCAGGTTTAAGTCTAGGTACACCTCTATAAATAGAGTGAAAGCTATTTTCTTTTATATGAATGATTTCATTCGGTTGAAAGTCGATACTGCTATCAAATTCATATTTTTCGACATACTCTCTTTCGTCTGTCATTATTCTCATTTTGTCAGCAGGTAAGTGATACAAGTGTAGGCCATCATAGTATATAAATATATTACCATCTAGTAATAAATCTATAATAAGATTTCTTTTAAAAGTGCCTATATCTTGATAAGGATTGGGTTCGAAATTTAATAATAAATTAACTCGTGATCTTCTGATATTTTTAAGAACTGGGCTGATACCTTGTATCTTGTCTCCTAATTCAAAAGGAATTTCAGCAACATCGTCTACTATCATATTAACGGCACGATTAACTACTTCTAATTTTTCGTAAGCGTCTCTATAGTTAGTAACAACTTCACGAGATTCGACACTTAAGCCTTCATCTCTAGAAATAATATACTGCGCAGGATTTGCTTTCTCTACGCTTTTATTTCCACCTGTTATAAAATCATACCATGCCATGTTTATCTCTTTGAATGTTTACCCATCTTTCTTGTTTCTTTGCCGTTACAAGTTTTGGTTTCTTTCCATAAATTGAGTGTAACTTCAAATGATGCTTATGGCATAGAGTAACAGCTTTGTTATAAATTTTATCGAAATGTTTTTCAATAAATTCTTCTCTTAATTCGAGAATTTGTTCTTCTGTTGTTATTTCTAACTTATGCTTTCTCATGTACTCTTCTAACAACTCTGTTAATGAGTAAAAATGATGAAAGTCTAAATTCTTCTCAGACTTACAGATATAACAACTATCTGTTTTCTGGTACTTGGATTTTGCTTTATCTCTTATGTATTTTATAAGATCTCTTTTTAATTCCACTTTATAATATCAATTATATCAACTATACAACCAAAAGTCAAGAGTTATTTTTGACATGCTAGAAAGTAGTCGCAGTCGTCTCGAAAGAATATAAAGCATACCTCAATGCATCGGCCATGTGAGACGCAGCATTGTGTTTTGGCTTTTCTTTCAGTAAGTTAGGGTTTGGATCCCACTGATACTGGTCTAGCGCCATCAATGTTTCGTCACATCTTTGGTCCACAATTAAAAGGTTATTATCAACTACTGTTGCTACTTTACCAATTCCATCTAATACAGATTTCTTAGCGTTTATAGTAGTTATGTCGTAGTTCTGTGCAAAATCAAAACGAGTCTGTTGGGCAGCGGAGTCAATATAGATCCAATCTATGCTCCACTTTTCTACTAATTTTCGTATTTCAATTGCGTGTTGTTCGGTGGTTCTTTCTGCATCTAAGTATTCATCAACAACATAATACTTTTGTTCATCCCAATCATACGCTATAACACAAAAAGCTGTAGGATCTTTATACCCGACATCAAGCCCGGCAAACACATCCATGTTTCTTGTATCAAATTGACCTAAGTCAGCAACGCATTTCTCATGGTCAAAAGCCCAAACCTGTCCTTCATAAATATTAAAGTCAGCTTCGTATTCTTGGCTAAATTCAGCCTCTGACATACTAATTCTTGCTTCTTTAATATCTTGTTCTGATAGTCTTGGGTTTTCGTGATAAGTTGCTCGTAAGGACGCCCACTCTGGAAATTCGTCACTGAATCCTCTGTAATAAAACTCAGCAAACCAATTATTTCTACCCCTAGGGGTTGATATAAAGATAGCTTTAGAGTTTTCTTTATCTAGTGTGGGACGTAGTGCTACGTTAAAGGCATCTTTGCCATTAACTAAAGCTGCTTCATCAAAAATAATTAAATCATAACTTCTACCGACCACTGAATCAACCTGATTTACAGATCCCATTCTAACTGTTGAACCATTAGAAAGTTCGATTACTTTATCTTTAGCATTATCTTTAACTACCTCTAGTCCAAAATGCTTGATAAGTCCTCTTTGTAAATCAAATGAAATTTGTGATAGGGAATAGTTTGGTGACATTAATAATATATGAGACCCAGGAACTAATGAAACTAACTGTCCTATTATATTAGCAATATATGTTTTGCCTTGTCTACGTGAGACAGCAGCACATACAAAACGATACTTAGGATTATTAATTGCATTAATTATTGCAGTCTGACTGCTATTAGGTGATATACCTAATAACTCCATATATCCTGTAACAGGTAATTTTAAGTAACGAGAGGCTTCGTCGTAGTCCATGAGATATTCGCCTACAATATCTTCTCTACTTATAGTAAGCATTAGTGAAGAAGCTCTTTTTCAAAAAAGTTATCTTCATCATCAGGTTGAAGTAATCCTTCTTCCTGTACTCTGTGATATAAATAACAATAAGCTGCTGCTAATTGTTTTATATTCTTTTCTCTAGCTGTAAGTTTTCTTCTTTCTTCTACCTTCTCTACATGTAGTAGTAAAGTAGTTCCATTTAATAAACATTCATCAAGCCAAAGCTTTCTTCCGTCTACTTGCATTATTTTTTCCTTCGTCTAATTCCTTTAACGTGTTTTTGTGATTTTGGTGGTCTTTTCTTAGACCCCCCTTTACCTGCCCAAAATACTTTATTAGCCCAGTATGCCGCTGAGGACTTACCTTTTCTAATATTCTTAGCGTGTCGAGCTTTGAAACTCTTACGAGCTTCAGGACTGTAATTATGTCCCATTCCTTGTGCACCAAAGCGTATAACTTTAACTTTTCCACCTACTCGAACAGCAACCACAGCTTTCTTAGTTTTGTGGTTAGGTGTTCTTTTAGGCTTGTTTAGTCCAGCCAGGCCTGCTTTTTTAAGCCTTGCCTTTTCTGCTGCTGTAAGTGCCATTACCTTCTCTTTTTAAATCTTGCTTTTGGTGGATTCTTTGTCTTTCCGAATCTTGGTCCAATAGCTTTAGGGGCTGATTTGTATCTTAGTGCTTCTATACTGTTTGGGTTTCTACTGTTTACAGTAGTTCCTGCTGCAGAATTCATGTCTCTAGTGATACCTCTTTTTAGTTTGTGTTTCTTAATTTTTTGAGTACCGTGCACACCTGTTGGTCCGCTTAAAAAACCTCCTGATCTTGCCATATTTTTCTCCTCTTTGCTTAGCGTTTTCTACGTCTCGTAGTACGCTTCTTTTTTCTTGCGAAGGTTCTAACCATTGTAGGTTTACCTCCGACTCCTTGTTTAACAGATCTTTTTCTACGAACTGCTGAACGAATCTGTGCTTTTGTCATTCTAGCCGCCTTAGCTGCTGGAACACATTTTGGATATTTTCTTTTGCTTTTGCCTTTCTTTGCAGATTTACGTCCACAAGGTGCAAATCCTCCACCTTTTTTCGGTTTGGATATATCTACCCAACCTTCTTTAAACCATTTTGTTAATCCACCTCTTGGCTTTGCCATTATTTTCTCTTACGGCCAGTACCCATACGATACCTTCCGCCTTTGGCTTTGTAAGTCTTTACTAGCCAACCATTAGCATACGCTGATGGATATACTTTAAACTTTCTTTTTGCTTGTGCTTTAACTCTAGCGTATAGAGTAGGATTAGTTGGGACGGGACGCTTTTTAGCTGCTTTCCGTTTCCTAGGCATCTCTACTCAGGATCACCTTCTACCCAGTATGGATGAGTTCCGTCTACATTCTTTAACTTCTCCATAACTTCAGTTGTATAATCTGCTATAGTTTTATTTGGTCCTTCATACTCTGTACCCTCAGTGTCCCATTCTACGGTTACAGTAAGTTGATTACCTTCAATAGCATTTATCTTGGAATCTCTCCAGGTACGTCTGTTGCCATCTGCATCTTCAGTTCCGTAGATTCTCCATAATTCACCCACTTGCATATAATAACTCCCATACAACAACTCTAGTATCGCAAGCAATATTTTCACCTATATTATCTTCTGTGAATGTATCTTCTTCTATCTTCATATGGAAAGAGAAGTCGTCTAGTTCATAGACTACTCCATCTTGATGTCCATTGTCATTATAAGTACGAACTACATCTCCTAATGCGGGTAGTGCCATATTACTCTCCTATGTTCTGTGTTGTGATCTTGACATTTTTCTTTGCTTTAATCATAGCATCTTTAATGTCGACTTTGCCATCTTTGTTCTGGTCTTTGCCAGTTATGATGTTCCATATAATTCTAAAATATTTCATTTACTTTTTCCTTTTAAGTATTGCTCTCTGTAAGGCTTTAGGAAGTTTTTTCTGCGCTGCAGTTAAACCCTTCTTCTTTTTACCTTTTCCTTTTTTCTTTGGTCTACCGACCTTTGAACCGTATGTTCCTTTACCTTTTGGCATGATCACCTCCCCATAGTCCTTTTGGACACTTTGCCTTTTTTATTTGTACTTTTAAAGGCATATAACATTTACATATGTTACAATAGTTAAACTTAGGCACTAATTCTGGACACTTTTTACAAGTATCTAGCCTTTCATTACTTGATAAAATCTTCTGCATCTTTCTTATTAAAAAATACGCCTAATCTTTTACCTTCTATATCTCTTACTATGTATCTACCTCTTTTTTCTTGTATAGTATGGGTAGATTCTTTCTGATAAGAACTCATTATATCTGCAGCATCTTCTACAGCAGCTGGTTTCATCTCTTTTGTTGTATATAGTTTATTTCCTTTCATAATTACTCCTAGGAATGCATCATCACTATTGTCGTTATTAGTGCTGCCCCTCCAACTATAAGTCCTCCTGCGGAAGATATTATTATAGTCTCTATTCGTTTGATATTTTCATCCATGTCATCGAAACGGTTAAACGCAGTTTTCCAGCGTTCTGCACAAACAGCTTCATGCTTTTCTAAATCCATAGCTACTTTTGTGATTTCGTCTGACATAATATGAGGTTTTTGATTCTTTGTGATAATATTTCACATGTTTACTATTATACTAAAAATACAATCGTTTGTCAAGTACTATTTTCGTATGGTATAGATTTTTACTGGTTCAGATTTTCCTTTTACAATCACTTCATCTAAAAATTCATAATCATATCCATCAACCAAGCTGTGCTCAGAAATTACTAAGTCTACGTCATAGTTCTTACAACTAGATTCTAATCGAGCAGCCAAATTAACAGCGTCGCCCAGGACACTATAATCAAAGCGTGTAGTACTACCAAAGTTACCAACAACGCAGGGCCCGGAATTGATTCCAGCGCCTGTATTAATTTGATCAAGACCCTCTTCTCTAAGTGTTTCATTTAATTCCTCTAAGGCTATTCTCATTTCGATAGCCGCTTTTGTTGC
>Ga0187219_1000447_pt1 | contig 19823 bp, 6 predicted proteins | sample 13SPOviralmetaG_FD_130162 | JGI IMG/M metagenome (GOLD analysis project Ga0187219, IMG submission 130162) | Marine viral communities from the oligotrophic San Pedro Time Series (SPOT) site, San Pedro Channel, CA, USA - 13 SPOT_SRF_2010-07-21... | ecosystem: Environmental > Aquatic > Marine >... | reverse complement strand
GGCATGAGTCAATTATTCCGTACATATATTCAAGAGAATCCAGAGTTATGGAACGACGATCTAAAGTATGAAATCTATTGTGCAGCAGAACGGTCTGTAGAGCTAGAAGATGCTTTCATTGACTTGTGTTTTGCGGGTGCTGATGTACCTGATCTTACACCAGAAGATGTAAAGCTGTATATTCGATACATTGCAGATCGAAGACTGCTAGGACTAGGTTTGAAAAAGATTTTTGGCAGTGATAAAAATCCTTTAGATTGGCTAGACTATATGCTAAATGGCGTAGAACACGCTAACTTTTTTGAAAACAGAGCCACCGAGTACTCAAAAGCGAGTACAACCGGAAATTGGCAAGATATATTTAAATAGGAAATAAAATGACAGAAGACAAAACAATCACCATGAATGGTAAGGACTATGACATAGACCAAATATCAGAAAAAGCAAGATATTTAGTAGACCAGCTAAAAGATCTACAATCTCAAGCAATACAACTAAAAGCAAGATTAGATCAAGTAGAGGTATGTAGTAGTGGGTTTACTCAACTTTTAGAACAAGAGTTGGAAAACCCAGAACAAACTGATAGTTAATAAAAAGGGGGCTTGCGCCCCCTTTTTATTTATGGTGCCTCATCGTGGTCTTTTATTTCTTCGGGAACAAATTTAATCCCATCTCCAATTAGTCTACATAACACTTCCAAGAAATGGTCGCCCCCATGATCATAGTGTATCCATTGAATCTTATTATATCCAGTACTTAGCGTAATATTAGCAGTAAGAGGGGCTGGTACTCTATTACTACCAAGTGCCGCAAATGGAGAGGTTCTAGAGAATGTTGCAGTACTATGAGAATTTACAAATAATCTAAGTTCATCATCCACTCTAAATACTCTGGCTGATCTTGTAACATTACCACCAGTAGTATTATTCACCCACATAGTATACAACGTAACAGTACTATCCGACGATTGCATATGCTGAGTCTTAGCTTCAATGGAACCTCTACTATAAAAAGTATCGTCTGCATATACTAGAGTAGGGGCAGCGGCAATCGCTGTATAAAATAGTGATGGAGTATTTGGATCATTATTAGTTGCAGAATTACCATAGGCATAGACAGTTCTACGATAATATGCAGGGGTTTCATAAGACGCTGTTACCTGAGTGGTCTCATCGGCAAATAAAACACCATCATCTGGGTCTATTTTACCATCAACACGCACGTTTTTATTGAAATAAAATTTTGCTCTATCAGTAGTTATATGACACCAAGAAGTATTCTGAGGACCTAATTTTAACCAGCCATGGCCAGTTGTAAGTTGTAGGCAACTACCGGATCCTTGCTTCAATTTAGTATTCGAATTATTAACTTGAATATCGCCAGTAACTCTTAGATCACCACTTATAGTTCCTCCTGTTAAACCTAAGAAGTCATCAAAAGTTTTTCCTTCAGTTATCTTTATAGGACTATGGTTTATATCTACTGCGTAAGCAGGACCATTCCCGGAAACGGTAAAGATTCTTTTATTCGTTATTATAGCAGAATCGCTAGGAGTAGCATTCGAATAATATAATATATCTCCATAGCCTGTATCTAAAGTAACTTGCTGCTGCGTAGGAGTATTCGAGGTCGTTACCGGCGGATTATAGTCTCTTGTAGCTATAGTTATATTTTTACTACTATCAGTTGACTGATTTATTCTAAACTCATAAGTACCCGCACTAAGAGTTCTAGAAACACTTCCTACAATATTACCTGAACTATTGAAACATCCATGTCCAGCTTCAATTCCTGATCTAAAACAGTCGCCTCTGCTTCTAGCAGTATATGATTCTACATGAATCCAGTATTGATTAGCGGTTGGGCCGGGATTGCTACCTTCTGCACCGTCTACACCTGTAAAAGTTACAGTACCAAAAGGAGAGAAACCTCCTGAAGTTCCTGATCTATACTCTACTTCTACTGCTATCGAATCTGGAATAGTATCAAATGCCTGAGCTTGAGTAAAGCCGTCTTTGTGCAGACCTATAACTCTGAAGGCATTAGAAACTAATTCAAAGTCAATTTCAATAGTTTGTGACGTTGTTGTAACTATTCGTGCTACATTATTAGGAGTATTTTGAGTAAATGTAACAGACGCAGAGCCGGCTTTCAGTTGAGAGTTAATCTGAGAGAGAAGAACGCCGCTAAGAAGGTTACTAGAGCTGAGAATAACTTGACCGTTATCATCTCTCAACTCAAAAGACCTCATATCAACTTTTCCGTCTTTGTCTACTCCAAATGGAGGGTTATCAGATTTTTTAATACCTACACCGTCTGGTGGTACTTGTATACCTGCAAAAAGCATATACTCGTCTGCACTTCTTGAAGTAAGCGTAATCTGTTTAGTTGGATTACTTGCTAGATTTTGTCCCAGAGTTATGATTGGCTGAACTGCAGTTTCAGATACAAGAGCGTCCTGACCGATAGTAAACCCTCCAATATGACCAAACTCTGCTCTAAAGCCTCCATTCTGTTGAACTCTGAAAGGTGCATTTCCTCTATTACCAAATTCAGAACCTGCAAAAATTCGTATATCTGTGTCTGCTGAGTTTTCCGCAGTACCTATAGTACCATTTGCCGTTGTCCCTGTAAGACCTGCTTTATTTGTGCCTTCCCCTGCTACAATAGTAGTACCCGCTCTGATAACAGACCCTAGAATCTTTGACTGTCCTACGCCTCCAATATTTGGAGATACATCAGCTACAGCAATAGGAGTTACTGCGGAACTTGGATTATTAACATTCCCTAATCCTACACTTTCTTTAGGAACAGTTCTAATACTAGTAAGAGGTTTAAATGCTACTCTTGATATTTGTCTATTTGCAGTATAAAAAGACGTATCCATATGTAAAGGAGAGGTGATAGTTTTATCTTCAATAGAAGTAATCAACTCGCCATTATGATAGAACTTAACGTCTACTCCGTCATAAGTTACCGCAAAAGCATCTCCTGCAGAGTAAGTGCCCCAACTGTGAACATATGGATGGTTGTGAGGGCCGTCAGGTCCATATCGGGTGCTGCCATTTTTACGAATTTCAATGTTGCCGCTTGCATTATAGATGGCATAGTCAATACTATCATAACTCCTATTGCTAGCAGGATCCGTATTTAAACCTACAAAGTATGAACCACTTCCTGAGTCTACTTGATACATTACTGCACAAGCTTCGTATCCCTCTTTTGAATAGGCATGAGTATTCCATCCTGCTGTACCTGAACCTACTTTTATTGTATTACCCACAACTGTAACTGTTTTCGTATTAGAACCACTGTTGGCAGCAGTAAGAACGGTCAAAGTATCTGCACCTAGACCTGAAGCAGTAACAGCCCCCGACCCGGCATTATTAAGAGTACCATCAGTATTGATAGAAACTTCTCTATTTAAAACAGCATTTTCCGAACCTAGTAGCTGCATGATTGTAGGCGATGATCTATCCATGCGATCTACGCGAGGGTGGGCCCATCTTACAGTAGTTCCTGAACCGGTGCTAGAATAGAATAGGTAAGTTCTAATTGCGAAAGTGGTTGCACTCGCATTAAAACGTATATCACCATCAGCTAGTACTTTTTCACCTGTAGAAACTTTATACAACCCCCCTTTACCAGAGTTAAAGCTAGTACTTGAAGGGTTAATGAAACCTACCCATAGATACCACTCATTTAAAGAAGGCAAATCAGTACTAGGGTCATTATGGCCATACCAATATTTATTCTGTGTACCACTAGTACCATCATATTCAAACATATCTAGGTTCGCAGGAGTATCATTGTAGTTGTAAGCACCAAAATACACCGATCCGTCAAAATCACTTTGCTTAACAAACACACTAAATCTATAGGTTACATCGTCTTCAATAGGGAACCTTTGAGCAACGGCATTATTATGGAAACCTCCATCATTTGAAGAACCATCAGTACTTATAGACTTCCAAACTTTTGTATTAGTTCCGAAAGGTCCTGGTTCTAATACGATGGTGTTTTCAGCTCCCCCCGACCCATTTCTTGCCCAAATGCCGTTTACAAAACCATTGTTGTCTACCGCTCCTAGAGACCACTCTGAGTCGTCTGCTCGAGGTAGTAGAGATTGTTGAGATTGTACTTGAGCACCGTCTGCAGCACCACTAGAAACTGTGGAGGCTGATACGTTATTAATAGTACCTGATACGTCACCTGTATGAGTCTCTCCAAGAATAGTTGCTGAAGATTTATTATCAACGTTTTCTAGTCCTACACTTGATGCAGGTATAACAGATAGATTAGGAACTTCTACAAAACTAACTTTTTTAATAGTACTGCTAACATTATTAGAATAATTCAAAGGTTGATGACCGTACCACGTGCTATCAAAATATAAACTAGCTGTAGATGTAGATGCTTGGGAGTGTCTCAATACACCATTCTGATACCACTTTGCATTTACACCATCATAGGTTACTGTAAATACATCTCCTGCACTGTAGTTAAAAGTAGTACTTACATCACCATTACCCACCCTTGCAGTGGCTGTATTACTGGCACCGGCTGTTAGAGGGCTATAGGTACCCCTGCAATACCAGCTGAAGTTCAAATCGGTGTAGCCAGTTATGTTATCAGGATCGTTATTAAGCCCTACCATTAGGAAAGCATCATTCTGGTCAGGAGAAAAAGACACAGAAGCAGTAGGGTATCCATTTTTAGAGTATACGCCAGTATTCCATGATGTTCTATCAGGTCCTGTAACAGTTATAGAGTTACCTTTCACCTCTACAGAGTCGTAGGGGTTTCCGGAGCCGTCTGTAAGCACATCGTAAAGAAGTACTAATGTTTCGGCACCTATACCCTCTGCAGTAACACCTCCAGACCCCGCATTGTTAAGAGTACCGTCAGTGTTTATAGAAATTTCCTTGTTTAAAACAGAGCTATCATTTGCAAGAAGCTGCATAATAGTTGGGTGTGGTCTATCCATACGTTCTACACGAGGGAGTGCCCATCTAATTGTTACATCATCACCGCCCGCAGGCTCGTTAAAATGAACAGCTCTAGGGGCCCAGTGTGTAGCACCACTACCATTTACTCGCAAGTCGTTATCAGCTACTACTCTTTCACCTGTAAGCACATCGTAAAGACCGCTCTTACCAGAATTAACCGAAGTACCATTAGGATTTAAATAACCGACAAATAAGTACCATCGATCATTTTGTGGCAGATCTCCAGAATGCCACGCTTTGTTAGTACTATTATTAGTTCCATCGAACTCGCTAACATTTACGGCATCATCACTATCAGAGCTAGTATAAGATGTACACTGCCAATACATGGTTCCTGTTTTCGCACTCGCTTTTTGGAATACAGTAAATCTGTAAATCGCATCACTAGTATAAGGGAACTTATGAGATCTGGCACTGAAACCGCCGTCTGTTGTACCTGTATCATTTGTTACACTCTTCCAAACTTTTACTGTGTCTCCGAAAGGCCCAGCTTCGTAGACTACGTCGTTTTCAGCTTGAGTACCATATCTATGCCATTTACCGTTCTTAGTATCTGTAGCTTGTCCTAGCTCCCACTCTGAATCATCGCCTCCAGGCAGTAAAGATTGTTGAGATTGTACTTGAGCACCGTCTGCAGCACCGCTTGTTACAGTAGTTGAAGATACTCCATTAATAGGGCCAGTGTGGTCGCTTTCTAAAACATCTTTAGCATTAGTAATCGGTCCAAACTGTACTTGTGAAATAGTTTTATTGTTTGAGTTCCACGAGCTGTCAAAGTGGAATGGACCCGTTTTTGTAGCAGCTATTGTTCTTAATAGACTTCCATTCTTATAATATTTTGCATTCACGCCATCATAGGTTATTGATAGCTTATCTCCTGCCGCATAAATTCCTTCTCCAGGTCCGTCTGTGATTCCCGACTGGCCTTCCCCATCTACATAGGCAAATAGCTTCTGATTTCTCATATACCACGCAAAATCTAGGTGACGATAATCTTCCGCCGTATTAGTAGGACTAATATCAGTATTTGGAGTAGCATTGATACCTATCATAGCCCAGTAGTTAACAGTGGCATCAATTACCCAAGAGGCTTGGGCTGCATCATACCCCTCTGCAGAATAAACCTGAGTATCCCAAACACCGTTGGTAGTGGCTTCCCCTACCGATACTTTGTTTCCTGTAATTGTAACAGGCTTATCGCCAGAGCTTAGAAGTTTAAGATTCTCAGCACCTATACCTGCTGCACTTACTTGTCCACTACCTGCATTGTTAAGAGTACCGTCAGTATTAATACTGATCTGATCGTTTTTAATCTCATTAGGAGCATTTGTAAGGTCTTCTTTTACCTGAGCATGATTAGTTACTAGATCCAATCCTACATCTTCTGCAGTTGTATTTGAGTTAAGGACATTTGAAGCATTTAATGCGGTGTCTCCTAGCTTAACATTAGTACCGTCAATAGTGTCAATAGTGGTTCCATCAAGACTAAAGTTTCCATCTGTAAATGTAACTACACCATCAAAACTAGTATGAGTTTTGACAGTTCCATATCCAACAGTGAGTGTAGATGAATTTGCAGCTGCTTCAACACCTTGATAAGTAACAATATAATATTTATTTGTACTTGTAGAAGACATAGCGTTGTTTGAATTTTTCCAACAGTTTGTAGTACCGTTTTCATCTATGTCGTCCCCCGTAACTAAACCACTGTTGAAAGTGTAAGTATTACCACTAGGTGTAGAAGGAGCAGTACCCGTAGTATCTTCATAGTATAAATGACCGCTAACACTTCTTAGTCCATTCGGGCCTGTTGCACCTTGATCCGCAGGTACAAGACTAACATCAACTGATCGAGTATAGGTAGAACCTCCAGCTGCTCTAATATATGCAGTTAGTTTATATTTTGTAACTTGTGTTAAAGTAACTGGATCTGCGGTAAAGTCTCCAATAGTAGCGCCTACACTACCAGACCCTGAATTTGTTGGCTCTGTTAGAGTATCTCCTGACACTTTAGTAATATTTACATTAAACTTACCTGTGTACTCTGCACTGGGGAATGCAGTTGATTGAGCATTTTGATGGAACGCTAACTCAGTAGTTCCTTCATAGACTTGTAAAACCCCACCACTGCCTGTGAAAACAGCTGTACCACTAGTAGATACAGGTACCACATGGCTAGAGTTATCATACGCGAGTAGTATAGGATCTGCACCAGCAGCACCCTCTTCACCTACAAACTTAACATATGTTAAACCAGTAGGAACAGCCTGAGGCGGACTACCTGTCCACTCATAGAAGTTTATAAACTCTCTGCTTTCCATATCGAAACTGGTGTCGGTTGGCTCACCTGCCGAACCTCCTTCGGAGTTTGCATAGATGGGGATAACACCTTCGTTATCTCCATCTTCGCCTATAAATTTGGTATATGTTAGACCGGTAGGAACAGTATTAGGAGCTGAACCTGTCCATTCATAATAGTTTACATACTCTCTTGTGTCTTTATCAAAACTGGTGTCGGTTGGCTCACCATCACTACCTCCTACAGAGTTTGCATAAATTACTTTTACGCCTGCATTCGTACCATCGGTTACATTTACAGTAGTGGTATCACTAAAAGTAATTGTTGTAACGCCACTTGTTTTACTCGTACCAGTTATTGTCAACGCATCAGGACTAACACCATCAATTCTTTGAGATATAACGATAGGAGCCGACCAGCTAGTTTCTGTACCTGTACCACTAGAGGTAAACAGTCTTTGAACCATATAAATTATGTCATCACCGGCTGTTAGAGAACCTTGTGTAGTTGTCCATCCATTAATAACACCGCTTGTAGGATCATCATAGATTTGCTGTCCAGCATCTGCAGTAATTGCAGGAGGAAGACCTGTGGTCTCGTCTAGCGTAGGATTTTTAGCAAAGAGATATACTCTTTTTTCACTAATTCCATCAACGCCATGGTCTCCCTTAATCTGACCAACGTCATCCCATGAAGTGCCATCCCAAATCCAGAGATTACCTGTATCTTGAGCAATTACCGCATCACCAATACTTGCGGGACTTGCCTGAGTATTAAACGACGCATTTAATATCGTTTGCGCTTGAGTAGTATAATTAGGAATAGATGCATTAAATGTAATTGAACCATCTGATGAAAAAGAAATTTCGTCGTCAATTAAAGTGCTTTCAGTATTTGCAAAACCGCCCCACTCTTCAGTAGTTCCGCCTGAAGGATGTTCGTATTCACCCAACGAACTATTAGCCACTTCAGTAATAGTTGCACCTCCAAAACCCTCACTAAAGCTAGGTTCGAGAGTGCTAGCTGTATCGGAAGAAGCGTTTAATACAAAACTACCAAGATTTACAGGCACATCTCTAGGAGACACGTACATAAGTAGGGATGTAAAAGTATTACTTCCTACAGTTTCGCTGGGAATAGTCACAGAATATGATTGCTCTGTAGGGCTTCCGATTAAAACATTGGGCGTATTACAAAAAGGATCAGTATTTGGATAAGCTGCAGCTTCAAATCTAAATCTTACGTTCGCTGTTGCAGCATTTGGAACACTACCTACGACAGTAAAAGAGGTACCGTCTATACGTCTGGCTGCTATTACGGGCTCCTCCCAGGCATTTTGTTGCGGACTGCTTCCATCTGATGTAAATGTTCTTTGTGACATATAGATAACATCATTATTATTGTCAAGAGCTTGTTGGCTAGTACTCCATCCAAATTCTAAGCCTTCGAGTGGATCGTCAAACGTTTGATTAGCAGCTGTAGCAGGACTTTGTGGGCTATAAGGTGCAGTGGTTTTAAAACCTACTGCTCCGTCACTATCGTTTAATCGAAAGATGAATACAGTTTTTTGGTCTACAGCATCGGTTGCATCTTTTACACCAAATACAGTAAACGTATCGGTTGCGAGAACATTCCCCACTGCATCATCTTCTCTTAGTTTAACTGTTATAACATGGGGAAGAGTTGAATACGAAGAAGGAGCTGTGTAAGGATAGGTATTATCAGTGCTTGAAGCCTGTACTGAACCACCGCCCAGGAAAAATTCATAATACGGAGTTCCTGTCGTATTAAAAGGAGTTGCTGTAATTTCAAAAGATGCACTCGGATCGGGTGTAGCTCCAGCAGAGTCATAGGCAATTACTTGTTCAGGAGCACTTAACTTAACTGTTCTTGCATTTATACCGTCAAGAGATTTAGTTAGTACAATTCTGCTTGTTGCTATCGTAGAGCCATCAGCATTGTCTAAAATAGGTACGTCAAAAGTACACTGAGTAACTGTAGTTCCCGTTAAGAAATTTCCAGAACTGGTGCTTATTGAAACGGTACCGTTTGCAGCCACTTCTGGAACAACAGACCCTGAAGGTGTTATGTTTGTAATTGTTCCATATCTATAACTATTATCATCATAGGTCGAAGTACCATCATAGGTATAAACTGTTCCGCCCTTTCTAACACTAAAATCTGTAGAAAATGTTCCTGGACCATCTATAACTCCAAACTCTGAAGCCTGAAAGTTAAAACTACTAGCTGTAGTTAATACTGTATAAGCATCTTCTACTGTTCTTAAGCCAATGAAAGTAAATTGATTTTCTGCAGTAAGAGTAGTACCGTCACTTAGTGTATCTGTTAGCTCAACTTTAATAGTTTGAGGCATGTCACTAAAGTTAGAGGGCGCATTAAAAGTAAAGCTTGAACTAGTTTCACCACTTTGCTCTACAAACGCATTATCTGAAGGGCCTTTCTTGTACCACTTAAATGATTCGGTGCCAGAAGTATTATGTGTAGTAGTAGACACTACAGTATTGTTATCGTTTCCAAACTGTATACCATCACCTGCATTGTTATAAACAAAAGCAGTTTCATCTCCGGGATCTAAATCTATAGTTCTAACTGCGAAAGCTGCTTGGCCTATGCCTTGTATACCTATGTGAGTACTCCCATCTTGAGGAGTTGCAGGAAGGTAGTTAGAAGGTACGTTTCTAAAATCAGAACCTGATAGGTTTAGTTGGGGGGTTCTTACTTGATATCTAATCCAATAGTAACGATTTTTATTCCCTTCACCTTGCGTAACAGGATCATGATATATGTTAGTTGTAGAAGTACCTATTAAAGACACAGGATCAGTATTATTACTAAAATCATTAACCGAGCTAGAATACACCTCTACTAAATGTGTTGCACTACTGAATGTGGCGGAGTTGTTCCAACTTAAAACAATCTCGCCTGTATTAGTCTGACTACATTGCAGAGATGTGGGAGGTGAAGGTGTTGCTAGTTTCTGAACATTAGCTGCTGAAACTTCAGGTGTTTCTAAAACGCCAAAACCTGCCCCTGCTCCAGCCTCGGGAACCACATATGCCTTATCATTATGTTCGTCTGCAGTTATATCTACAGTGCCATCCTTTTTAAAGTTAAGATTGGTAATACGGAACTCTTTTGCGCTGTACCCAAATCGTGGGTAGGTAAGCTCTATAATAGTACCTGCAGTGAGAAGTAGTCCTCTAGGAGCCATTGTAAACTGGATAGTAAGACCATATCTAGACTCATCTAAATACTGTTGGATGTTGAATCTAGCATTAAAACAGTTTGTTACACCTTGTTGGCTTATTTGTCCTTTTTTCTGCACACCTTTATCTTCTTTAAGATAAGTTGAGTTAAAGAATGAAACACTTCGTCCTTCAAATTTATTAGCAGGGTCAATAATAGCTGTACTTACATAATTTTTACTCTGTTTTAATCCTTTGTCGCTTAGTTGAATCGTACCTATAATATCTTCATTTGATATTTGTTCTGCAGTATGTACTGTACCTTTCTGGCCTTTAACTTCTAAACCATATCTGCCTGCCGTATATTTCAACATACCATTGAATTGATAAAGCATTTTATTTATGTTTTCAAATAAAGGTATTTTTGTATCAACAACTTGGTTCATCTGATGACGAGTAACATTTCTTTGAGATCCATCATCCCAACCTAGATATTTCCAATATTTAATATCATCACAATCATATAATGAATATCCTGAAGCTGAAAACTCTCCAGTTACCGAGCTATGCTTTTTAACTATAGGGTTTCCGTTTGCTGCCGCGGTGGAAATATCTACATTTGCAGTACCTCCTCCAACTTTGTATAAAGTAAGAGAAGTTTCAGCACCACTACCTCCAGGCCAGCTCCCATTAGAATCTCCGGGAGTATTAGGCTCTATAGCGTTTGAACCTAGATATACTTTACCATCATACCAGTATACTTCTCCATTTGCAAAAGTTTTGTAATTATTCCATCTACACCCTAGCTTACCTATTACATCCTTAAATGTTACTTGCTTTTTGCCACTTACACTGATAGGTGTTCCATCGACTGTACCCTGGAATTGCACCTCTCCTGTTTGAGGGTATCTCCATTTTTCTCCATCTGCTAAGTTTGAGTTTCCTGGAAATATAACTGTTACTGTTGAACGAGTATCGCAACTTATTGCTGCTTTTTTGAATTGATCTAAATCAATATCATCTTTAAGATTTAACCCCTTACCATATCTTTTGTTGGTGAGATAATCCAAAAGTTGCATAGAAGGATTTAAAGTTACACGTCTATCACCAATAGAGCCTATTTTGTAAGTATCACTTGTAGTAGGTATGTGCTGCCAGTCCCAAGGAGCATCAACAATAGCTAGTTTAGAGCTTCCAATGTAATCTACAATAGTTCTTTCCTGGATATAAGGTGTTCCGTCAGAAGTATTATGAGTTACCGTAATTGTAGCGCCATTATAAAAATTATTGGTTATAGAAGCAGACCCGCTTAATCTAATTGCATTTTTAACTACTACTTCCGTACTTTGAGGATCGTCACTTAACTGTGTAAGATTATCAAGAACATTTGTACCTGCATTATAATCAAAATCTTCAAAAGTAGAGGCAAGCATTGTATCTGTTGAAGAAGACGTAATACCTACCTGTGCAAGGCTATGGCTTAGTGCAGCCTCCAAAGCTCCTGACATTGAAGTGAAGGAGTACTTTCTACCGTGAGAAGTACCTGCTGATGAAGTAAATGACGTGCTTGAAAGTTTAGTGGAAGGAGACCCAGTTAATTCTGTGTGGTCCCAAGTTTGCATATACCACTTATCGCTACCTGATTTCATGTAAAAGGCAGTTATAGGATCTCCGCTACCATCTATAAGAGTGGGCGTTGTAGAAAATCTAAAACGATAGTCTCTGATACCGTCTGAATCAAATGTTACCCACTTGTCTACAATATCTACAGCATTACCTATTTGAGTATTAGTATCCGTTTCATGAAGAGTTACAGAATCCCCTAAGCCAAAAGAGGTAAAAGCAGCACTGTTATACTTTGTTTCTTGTCTATAACTTCCATCGTAGTTATAACATTCTGGATCTCGTCCGCGAACGACGTATTCAAATTTAGGTACACTTGTCTCTCCATCAGCAATAGTATATTTTCCCATAACATAAGCAGTATCAAGCAGCCTATGGCTGGGGCTCCAGTATGGATTGGTTGCGTTTGCAGGGTAGTATGTATTTTGTATTTTAAACTTATTATTTGCTGCTAAGTTTACTAGAGTATTATCTGCATGTTGATCAGGTAGTCCTTGGTGAAACGTAAGATCTGCAGTTATAGGGCTGTCCATAGTGTGCGTTCCTCTATGTCCTATACCTTTTGCATCTACTTGTTCTGCGTTGTCAGCTCCTGAATCTGTTTCTTCTTCTGGATCGTCTGGACGTCCTCCTAAGTATAGAATTCTATGGAAGAAGGTATTCTTTGTTGCGACTTGTTTTTGAAATCTTTTTGAAAAAATCCAATTGAAAGTTTGTTTATCTTCGGCATTTTCTTCTGCTATTTCTGAGGGGGTAGGTTCAGCACTGTAAGAAGAAAGAGTATCACCTCTATCTGCTCGACCAGCACACTGCACTTCTACAGTATCTGCATCAAAATCTGTACCCTCTGTATTTCTTGTATTAAAATCAGATTTATCGAGACATATTCGGGGATTGCCTTCAACATATACATCTAATACTCCAGCGATTTTACCTTCACAAAGTGCATCTACTTTATACAGCTCTGCAGAGCTATCTTTGTGGGTGTCTACAAATACAGGGAATGAGTCTATTTTTCTAACGCCATATACAACAGGAAGCATCTTTGCCTGTAGATTAAATTGTAAATCTGTTTGTCTTGGAACTTCAATTTCTATTTCTCGAAGTCTTTTACCTCCCGGCCAGCCTCCATTAATATCTACTTGTTTATAGTCTTTTTCTTTAGCCATGTAAGTAGCTAAGTGATTTACCGCAGTATTCGAATGAATAAAACCTAAATCAGTAGCATAATCAGCTCTAAGTACAGAGTTTAAGTCGGGGGCTCCGTCTATTTGTAAAGCTCGGTGTGTTGCATCATCAGTTAACCTTCCTTGAACACGTATAAAGTCTCCCCAGTGGCTTGCTAAAGTCCAAGTAATCTCTGAAGACTCTAACTTTTCATTAATTGTAGCTCCACTTGTAATACCTTTAAAATATAAAAAAGGCTCTCCTATAATTGCACGAGTCTCAGGATTAATATGTACTTTATAAATTAGTACATCTCTATTGATATAATTAGTATAGGAAGAAGACTCCTTATCTAATAATATTGAATTTATTTCCTCTGCCGCAAGACTAATTGTAAAAATCTGCGCTGTATTAATATTATTTATAGTATCAATTGCAGTATAGACTATAGTTTGTCCTTCATTTTTAAATGAATCAATTCTAACATGTTTATTATCGTTAGAACTGCCTGGACGTGTAAGTTTGATTTTATCACCTTCTTGAAACCCAGCTTCCATTAAATCAATATCGCCAGTTATTTCTGTAGAAGTAAAACTAATATTTGAATCTACTTGAGCACCTAATGAAGCAGTATCAAGCTTTAAAGACATATTTGAAGCTTTAGCTTGAATATTTTCATTAATTACACCCAGTTGTAAAATTTTATTTGCTCTATAATTCTGCACTCCTAAATCGGACCCACTATTATCAGTGCTTCCATCATCGTATAGAATATCGTGCTGTGCATCTGTAATATAAGTATAATCAGTTGCAGCCCCTTGAATTATGCCTCCGAACTGAGAAACCTTTTGAGGTTTTTCAAACTTAATAAGATGAGCTACGATAAAAGGGTCATAGTTCATTAAAGAAGTTTTAAGGGTGTTATGTAGTTTTCTTATCGTCATTAGGGTTGGGCCTCTTCAAGTTTCAGAGAGAAACTGTATAAATTATCTGTGTTTAAGCTATATTCCTGAATATCATTCTTCATTATAACTCGAAACTGGGGGTCGTTAAAAATTACTTCAGAACCTGTAGATACAGGTCTCTGAAGGGCGGGAATAAAGTGAACTCTAAGTTCGTTAGTAGACAAACTATTAGTACCGGACTGTTGAGCTATAGAACTCTCTACACGAACCACTTGATATACTTTTGTATGATTAGTATCCGAAGTATCGTCTATTGTAAATAAATCTCCAGGTTTTGCGGTACCATGAGTACTACTGTTATATGTAGTACCTCCTGTATGATTTATAGTAAAATCTACTGCGCCTGCAGGGGCAGACGCATTTGTAATGAGTGTATTTGCACTGCTAGCAACATAAGTTGCAAAAGCAGAGTTTTTTGGAGCTTTATATTGAGGTAAAGATACGAAAAAAGGTCTCATTGCACCTCTTTTTTGAAGCAAAAAGCTGTATACAGGGTCAAATTCGTCTCTAGTCATAGGATTATATGAAATGTCTATATTCCATTTATGTCCTGATAGCTCTCTGCTGATCAATCTTCCGGAATTAGTTCTAGTATTTAAAATTTTATGTTCTGATGCTAGTTTTACAGAAGAGAACCCAGGGCCTGAAGACCCTGTAGTTTGCCCACCATCTCCAATAGAATTATTAGGGTCGGGTAGTGTATTCTGAAAAGTATTAAAGTCAGTCATTAGTATGATTTCTCCTGTACGCTTTCTAGAAACATTTCTCCATGTTCATTTGCTGCTTCTCGTATCATTCCGATTATATTTCCTTTTTGATTTATAAGTAGTTCTTCAACCCCCGCAGCATCTACTGCGCTAATTGAGAAGTTTACATTTGCTGGAGCCCCTCCTGCACCTTTTCCAGAAGGAATAATTTCTCCTGGTACGTCTGGCATAAACACTTCTGGTCCTTGCTCACCTACTACAAAGCCACCTGCGGCTCTATTTTTATAGCCTGCAAACGCAGGTTTAAAGTTTGTCATTCCTGTGCCAGTACCTTGTGCACCTCGTGCATATGCAAGCTCTCCACCTGCATTTTCACCTTTTGCCAAATCTACAGAAGACTGTCTGCTCCCTACCGAAATTTTACTTGGGGCAGATACTCCGCCTCCTCCACCATTGTAGGTTTGGCTATCGATCATGGAGAGTTGTTTTGCACCCATTGCAATAATAAATGCAGACATAATAGCACCAACTATAGGGCCTCCTAGTGCAAAAGCTTGCATAACTGCTTGAGCAGTTGCCATTATTGTTTGAGCTTTTTTAGCTTTCTTTTCTTGCTCAAATGCTTTTTTCTTTTCTTGTTCTTTTTTAGCTTCTAAACCTTTTAGTTTTTGAATACTCGCGGCGCTTGCGCCGTCTCGAGCCTTTTCTGCGGCTATTTCTTGATCTATTTTTGCTATCTTTTGATCGCTTGCTGCTTTTTGAGTTGCTGCCAAAGCTCCCACAAGTGCCATTATTGCTCCAATGCCTGCAGAGACTTTATCACTCATGGTGGCACCTTCAGCACCTATAGCTTCAAATGCTGTACTAAACGCAGTTTGAACATCAAGAGCGCCTTGTATCGCAGTTGACATTAGTGCGCCCTCTGGCCCTATAGCAGCCATATCTTTAGCAATACCTGATAATGCTCCTGCTGCGGCCTCTTTTTTAGCCGCTAAGTTAGCTGCATCTGCTTCTGCTTTCGCTCCGGCAACAGCTCTAGATTCCTGCTCTTCGGCGGTTGGCCCGACAACATTTCCATCTTTATCCTTCTTTTCCTCATATGTTGCCGTCATCGCATCAGCAATTGCAGCCTTGCCGGCCGCGGCTGTAGCAGCTCGGGTTCCCTGCCCTCTAATTATTGCGGCTGTTCCGGAACCCATTCCAGAGTCTTCCGCTTGAGAAGCTAGTGTATCCATACGCTTCTTGGTCAAAGATAGTAACTCTCTCTCGACAGCTAACACTTCTAATCGTGCTGTTAGCTCGTCTTGCCCTCCCTTAGTTTCTAATCTATACGCTTCTTTTTTAATTCTTAATGTTTCTTCAGCATTAGCAAGATTTCTTTCAAATACAAAGGAGGAATCTTCTCCTAAAGCGCTTTCTAGTAGGGCGGTATTTGCCACAGTTACTTCTAATGCTTTTGCATCTGCACTTAATTTTTCAATATCTTTTTTAAATTGTTCGACAGTTTTTCTAGCACTTTCAAGCTGGGGAACTACAGGATTTGATCCATCTTCTTTTATTGCATAAACTATTACGCCTTCGCGGCCTATGTTTTTCTTTGCTAGCCCATAAGCGTCTACAATTCTTTGAGCTTCTTCTTCGGCGGCCTCAGCACCTAGGCCTTTATCAGAGTCTATTTCGTTTATAGAGTTGATTGCTTCATTTACATTATCTATTTTCTCTGCAAATAATCCAAAAGTTTTTGTAGCATTTAATACGTTTGCTTTACTTACTATTTCATTAAAGTTTTCATATGCCTTCGTTGAAGTCTCAAGGGCTAGGGCTTTTTCTTTTATTTTGTTTGTAAACTCTTTAGAAACTTTTAAACTAGTATCTTGATTTAGATTTACTTCGTCTAATATATCCTTTGTTTCTTTTCTAGCAAGGTTTAGAGTGTCCATTGCGTCTTTAGAGCGCAAAGTTTGTTCTTCTTGATTTTGCAGAGAAATGATCATTTGATCCATTGAAGCTAAAAGTGCTGCAATATTGTCTATTTGAGATTCTCTTACAGCCGCTAGTTGTTCTTCAGATAGTTTGACGCCCTCATTAACTATTTTTTGCTTATTCGCTACAGCAATACTTTCTGCTACACCATCAAACTCATGCATATATTTTACTTCACTTTCTTTCTTTTTCGCATCTTGCAAATCTCTTAGAGCTTGTGCCTGTGCTTTAATTAGTGTAGTTTCTGCAGCTAGATCAGTTTCATTCATTGCAGTACTAATTTGGCCAAATAGGCCTGATAGAGGTTTAATAGTTTTAAACCAAGCTTCAGATTCTGTTTTTGCACTTTTGATGCTCGCCGTATAAGCTCTAGTTACTTTATCTAAGTCTTTGATTCTTTCTTTATTTTTCTCTAGTTGAAGACTAAGATCGGTATCGGGGGCTTTGAAAAGATTTACCAGCATTGGTCCCAATATTGCCACGGCAGTTATTATAGCCATGAGCATAGGAAATGCTATTAGTAACATAGTTCCATAAAACTTTATTGCACCACCTGCCGCAAGTGCAGCTGCTTTTGCTCGAATCATTGCCGCAGTTAGACCATCTTGCCCTACAGTTGCCAGTGCAGTTGCAGCTGCGGTCTCGGATTGAACTACTAAATATCTAGCTCGAGCAGCGGTAAATCCTTCTGTTTGTAGCATTCCAATAGCATCAGCCATACCTTGCTTATGGGTAGCAGTTGTAAGAGAAAAGGTCGCCAATGTTAAGCTACGTCGTGTCTGAACCGCAAGTTTGTAATTCGGGTTTGACTTACTCATAAGATTAACTTGCTGATTAGAAAGCCTATGTAATTTTTTCAACTGATCTGCTGACATCTTTTCAGCATTTGCTAAACCCTTCATATTTTTAGTCATTGAGTCACTGACTTTTATATTTTTAAGATTAACTTTTGTTTGGTGCGCTGCTGCTTTTGCATTTTTTGCTGCAGCTTTTGTATGGCTCTCAATGCTTCCTACTAAATCTTTACTGATTGAAGCACCAAAAGACACAATAAGAGCAGCTAGAGCCGCTTTATTTTGAGATAAGAAACCAAATACAGGACCAAGTCCACTGTTTAGAAGCTGTACAAAAGATTTTGTAAGGTCTGAAAACGTAGCACTTAACTGTCCGTACTCACTAGGGTCTAGAGCTGCACTTATGTCCTTGAACTTTTGCTCTCCATCAGCGATAATTGCATTTGTAAATGCCATACGTTTTTCAAACTGTGTAAGCTCTGATGCACTCTTATTTACAGACTCAGCATACTTTTTAGTTGCATCGTCCAAACGCACCATAATACCTAATTCATCTAGAATTTCAGGCTCTAGTTTTGCAGCACCTCTAATAAGACGATCCATTGCATCGCCCATATCTCTACCAAGAGCTAAAGAGGCTCCTTTTGCAACTCTCGTTAAAGAAGAAAGTTGATCTTCGCTGAAACCTGCTGATACACCTACCGCAACTGCTCTCATCGATTGCTCTGCGGAGATAGCGTTACCACTAATTTCTTTTAACTTATCGGCAACCATAGTAAGGTTTCTGCCTGCAAGTGCCCCTGTGTACTCCAAACCTTCGTTAAGTTTAGAAATTGCATCGTTTCTTGCGAGCAAGCCAAAAGCCGCAGTTAACGCAAAAACGTTCGCGGCTAGTGTTGCATAAGCGGGTACAAGACCTCCTGAAATTCCAGAAGTCATTTTTGAGAATGCTTTTGTAGAATTAGAAGTAGCGTTTGCTACACCTTTATTTTTCTTGCTATATCTATCTGCTGAATTAGTTGCTTTATCTGTGCTCTGAGAAGTTTTATTTAAGGCAGCAGACGCTTTATCGGCATCCTTGCCGATAGCTTTTAGCGTCCCATCTTCTAAGATCTTAAACTTGACTGTTATAGTATCTGCCACTATTTCTTTCTCTTTAGCTTCTCCCTCTCTCGTTTTAAAGAATCGACGGAAGATTTGATAGCTCTTGATTCTAAGTAGGTTAGAATCTCTAAAAACAATTCAGTATTTTCTATACCGTGCATTTTGATATAGAAAGGTAAAGTTGTAAAATCTTTACCCATATAACCTATATCGGGATATACTCTGTCCCCTAAAGAACTAAAAGTATTAAAAGCTAGTATTGCTATATCGGGAAAGTCATTAATATCTGGAGGCATTTCTTCCGGATCAGGATCTTTCCCCATTTGTTCGCACATTTTTAAATAACGCTCTTGCGTCATTTTTGATTCGCTATTTTTGAAGTACTTTTCTAGCAGGTTTAGGAGCTGGTCCTTTTGTTCCTGTACGAAAGTTATCTAAATCAAAGACTACCTCATTGAGCCACGTATCAAATTCAGTAGAAGAAGAGACAAGTGTCTCTGCATTTTCTTCAGAATAATCTAATTCGCTTTTTCCGTCTTTTCCTTCAATGTCTACAAGTAGTAGAGTTTCAAGATGATCCAGAGTTAATCCTTTCCAGTTTTTAAGTACGGCTCTTGAAAACTCTGATACAAACTTATCCTCATCTAAATCTTCTACCGCTTGTCGTGTTTTTCTATCAAATTTGGTAGATGTACATTTTTTTCGTAAGCCTGTTAGTTCTTTTCTAGATAGGTTTACTACTTCTACCTCAAAGCCTTTTAGGCCCGGAAAGTCAATCCAAACTGCTTTGGTATCGACCATTAATTGTTTTAAATCCATTGTTGTTCCTTATAAGTTATTAAATGTTATAAAAGATCTATTAGTATCTGTATTATCACCTAGATCTACGGGGTTATCATTCATTTTCCAATCATATGCTTGAGTAAATACGTCTGCAACATTATTCCTATTTGTAAAAGTACAATT
>Ga0187219_1000445_pt1 | contig 19837 bp, 9 predicted proteins | sample 13SPOviralmetaG_FD_130162 | JGI IMG/M metagenome (GOLD analysis project Ga0187219, IMG submission 130162) | Marine viral communities from the oligotrophic San Pedro Time Series (SPOT) site, San Pedro Channel, CA, USA - 13 SPOT_SRF_2010-07-21... | ecosystem: Environmental > Aquatic > Marine >... | reverse complement strand
AGCCGCATTTAGTGGCGATGTTCAAATAGCAGAAGGCGAAAATATATATTTTGGCAATCAGAATTCTAATACAGATGGATATGCTACTGTTAGATATGGCGACTTTGCAACTGGTAGTAGAATATTTTCTATCGGACTCCAAGATGGATCAGTAAATGATGTCAACTCTATGATTATAAACTTAGACGGTAAGTCTATGTATATTAATAATGGTCTAGACTCTAAGCTATCTATTAATGGTACCAGTGGCTCACTAGTAACAGAAGGCGACATCACAGCATTTGGTAGCGTATCTGATCGAAATCGTAAAGAGAATATAGTTAAGATCGACAATGCTCTAGAGAAAGTGGCACAGATTTCTGGATATACGTTTAACTATATCGGCGATGGAACGCCTATGACTGGTGTTATTGCACAAGAGTTAGAAGAAGTTTTGCCTGAAGTGGTGTATGAAACAGAGTCGCCTGATGGCACACAAAGCAAAGCAGTTCGTCATGGTAATATCGTAGGTCTGCTAATCGAATCAATCAAAGAACTCAAGGCAGAGATAGACGAACTTAAGAAGGACAAGTAGATGGCTATCACGTCCGCAGATCCAGACAACGATCCTAATACACCCAGACCTTCAATTAGTTTTGGCAATGCTAGTGGCGGTGGATCTAGAAGTTTACGTACAGAGTTTCCAGCCGATACTGGTTCTTCTTCGTTAAGTGAATACTATCGTGGCGGAAGCGTTGTACCAAGTTCGACCGTTGTGGGAAGTGAAGAAGAGAGTGTCTATGGATCTAATGAGTTAATCGAATCTCGGTATTCAGCAGGTTCTGCGCCTTTTGGTAGCGGGACGAGAGCGGATGTCAACAACAATGCTCCAGATTATTTGTATTATGTAAGAAAAGTTAAAAGTGTAAATACACCCGTACCACCTATTAGAGTTCCAATAGAGCCTGCATTATCAGTAAATGAATGGAGAATAACCTACAATCAGAGTCAAGGTGGCGGAGCATACATAAGAATTTATTATGAAAGTAATTTAGTGTATACTGGTAATTTAATATCAACTCTTGCGGCAGAGGATACCACTGAACTAACAGTTAATGTGAATGGAACAAATATAACTTTTGCTAAAGGCACTCAGTTCGCCTACAGGCAGACGAATACAGGTGCTGTCTATCAGAGAGACTATGGTATTTCTGAAGGTGTGCCAGTCGCAGTAGGCGATCTACTCTTTGCTTGGCAATATGAAACCGCCGATGCTGATGATAAGCATGGATACACTTTTAAAATTCCAAATGGAAACGTAGGTGAAGAGTACGAGCATACTGACGGATACACATATACGACTGGACCTGATGCTAGTGGAGCATCAATTTTACTTCAATTCGCAGGTGAGCCAGTAGGATTTTTCGATCCTGATAACCCTGATGACGCTGAACGCTATTTTGAATATATGGATATATCCTCCAGATACAATCTTTGGTATGATAGATATTACATTAAAAGAAGAACCACTGCTAATGCCAGTAATGAGCAAACAGTTCCTCTAAATAACTTAGTTCCTACAAGTGGACCAATTTCATTTTCTCAGTTGTATGGATCTAGAAACTTTTTTGAAGGCAGTGCAAACATTCCAGGTCACAACACAGCCGAAACGAGTGATAGTTATATTTGGGAAGCAAACAACTTTCCGGCTAACATAACGACAGACGGAACTGATGTGAGAAGCGGCAGACTACCAGGCTCTCTTGCTTATAACGACCCCGTTCATGGCAGTCTGCCTGGTGACTATACGACATATAATGTGCCTATGGGTACATTTTACATTGATCCATCTACGTTTACTGGAAACATTAAATTAACTTTAAGTCCTCTTGATTCGGCTACAACTGATATTAGATATTATGGAAGTCTTGATGACGATAACGGAGATGCATATGTTAACATCAACGAAGTTGGCATTAGAATAGTAAATGTTGATTCTGGAAATGATGCGTTAGTGTATAAAGGAGAAGTTTCTCCTACATTTAGTGGTGATGATACAAGCGGTGATGGTCGACCTATTTCTAGATTCTTGAGTTTCGATTTAGCTAATGTTAGAACTGATGTGTTTGAAACTATAACTGATACTGGAAGATTTATAGTCTACCTAACTTTTGGATACAAACAACTTGTAGCTTATACCGATCCAGACTTCCAACTTAATATTGACGCAGTTAAGGTATCATGGGAAACAGCCTAACGTTTGATGATATAAATAAAGACAGATAACCTTACATATTTAAAGGCAACAACAGATGACTAAAAAATTTAGCGAATTAGTATCAATAACTACGCCAGACATTTCCGATGTCTTTGCGCTGTCGGATGTATCTGAAACAGAATCGAAAAAGATTACGTTTGCTGATCTAAAATCTTCTATTATCGATGAAGGCAGTTTTGATCAAGCTTTGCTGGTATCGAGACTCAATACATATAATCCGACTAATGCTGGTAATGGACTAAGTGCTACTAAGCTATTCGTTGCAGGATCTGCTACTGCTGGATCTCCTATAGCAGACTTCTATCAAGACGGCTCATACTTCTTAACGTATGCTAATTTCTCTGGTACTCCAGTAATTCCAATAGACCTGGCAGTACCTACTAATAACACTCCTGAAATTGGCTTTGTAAGGTACGACAACGATACTCAAACAATGGAGTGGGCTGGATCTAGTACAGTCCAAATGGATACAACTTATCTAGTAGAAGGAAGTAGATTATACTATACTGCTGAAAGAGGTAGACAAGCAGTAATTGATAACTTCGGTGAACAGTTTAACATTTATAATAGTACATTTGATCAAGGCGATGTACGAGATAGTGTTTACGGACTAGGCGTTACGTTTATCGATACCCGAGTTTCTGGTGGACAGCAACAGTCTAAAACTATTCGTATAACAGGCGATGAAAACTCTGCCGCTAGACAACAATTCTCTGTCGGACAAACTATTAGGATTTATGGAGGACAATCGTCTTTTCAGAATCCAACAAACTCAGCAACATTCTCTTTAACTGTTCAAGGATTTACAGAAACAGAAAGTGCTAAAAAGTCGGGCACGATAGGAAATACTTTCTCATATAAGATTGCAGAATTTAATTACGAGACTGGCGAGATAGCGCCTGGTTCCAATGCACAGACAAGAACAATTTACGTTCCAGCTTCAGGTGGGGCGGCTAATGTACCAGATCAATTTAATACTTCACACTTCATTAGATTGAGTTTCGCAAGTGTTGCCGCTGATCGTGGTGTCGCAGTATTCAGAAGAATAGGATCATCTGGCGACTATAAGTTGACTGCCGTATTAGGAAGAAAAGAGATAGATGCTGGATCTTGGATTGACTATCTGTCATTCGATTATACTTCTTGGTCTGGTAAGAACTCAACAGACAACACCTTTACTAACGTAATTCACTTTCCTCTCACATCTGAAAGCGTTTCAAGACGTGGTTGGGTAGACAAACGCATCGAATCTATTACACAGAACACTAATTCATTTGACTTAACCATCGATGATTTCGTATTCGTTAATTCGCCAGACGGAACAGGCAACTACTCTGCACAGATTTGTCACAATGATACTGCTATTATCCAAACTGCTATATCTAACAATGCTTCAGCTGGTAAGAAGAGCATCGTACTGAATGCTAAGACTTATGTATCGTCACAACTTAGTTTACCTAACAACTTCGGTCTTGTCGGCACATCGTACATTACGAAGATTAAGAAACTGCCTTGGACTGGAGGCGAATCAAGTGCATTGAATGGTAAGTTCATCTACGCACAAAGCGCAACAGGAGCGACTTCTCTTTCTATTGTAGGAGTAGACATTGACGGAGAAGCATCTAATCAGTTCTTATGGCCAGACTCATCTACTATTAATAGAAATTATCTACTAGACTTTGGAATCAACTGTAACTCACTGCTATTAGACAGAGTACGAATTACAAATGCTCCAGCGGGTGGCATCTATGCTTCTAGTCCTGTTGAGATGAAAATCAACACAAGTGAGATCACTGACAGTGCTGTGACAGATAGATATGAATATAGTCCACTTATTGCTGATTCTGGTACTGATACTATGATTGTGGGCAATAGATTCCAAAACTATACAGATTATGTTGACGTATCAGTAACAAACAAAGGCATTGTAGCAAACAACGTTATTAACAATTGTGGTAGCGGTCTGTTTGTATATGGTTCAGTATTCTTTGTGTCATCACCAAACGTTCTTATGGGACCAGCACAAGAGTTCTTACCAACTCCAGATATTCTTAACTCTGAATATGATCTTATTAATATCGATCTCTCAGAAGCGAAAACGGCTGGTGATGATTACGATTCTCCAGGTCATGTATATCAAGAAAACGGTGCTCCATTTGACTTGAGTGCAACAGATGGATCTATCTTAGATATTACTCATCGTGCATTCTATATTCAGAAAACGGCACAAGGAGTTGAAGAAGTTTACGGAACAACAACTCAAGCAGGCAATTTCCAAGTTACTAACCCACCGACCAGATATACTATTTTGTCTCTAGGTACTACAAATCAATCTCAATGGAATACGGCCGCAGGAACATCTAACGTTGTGTATTCAGTTGGAGACACTTTCACAGCCGCAACTGCAGGAGCTGGTGACGGCACAGCAACAAGTGGCGGTGTAGATACAATTCAAATTATTGATGTGCCAAAATCTGATGAGAGTAGAGAATTAGGCGAATTCGCATTCACTATTCCAGTGGCAATAGTCAACGCAATTAAAGACGCTTCTGGAGCACATTCATACAGCACTCTTAAGGCAGCCAACTCTCTACATGAAGGTATAGGATGGGCATCTACATTTAGAAACGAAGTGTCATGTGGCTCTATCTCTGGTACTCCTACTTGGACAGTTGATTCCGTAAGCGGCGCTGATCCAATTTATTCTATCACTGTGAACAACTTACTTTATGCAAGTATAGGTAAAAGAGTTCGGTTTAGCGGACATACTGGTTGGAGCAACGGAGGAAACGTGTCAACAGGAACAGTACACAACATTACAACAAACGGAGTAACTTCAGTGGTCGATATTAAATTTAAAGGAGCGGGAGGCGGTACCGATAATAATAACCAGGTCGACTTGAGTGTTGGTAATGGTGGTACGCTAAATATAATAGACAGCTTTGTGATGGCACAAGGAAGGATAATCTAATATGTCAAGTATAACAAATGTAAATAATAACGCTAGTGTAGTAAACGTAGGTCGTACTACGCCCGTTTCTCCTGGTGTTCAGCCCGCTTCGAAATCGATTCCTGTTGTAATCGCCTCAGATCAGACTGCTATTCCAGTTGAAGAGCAAAACAAAGTACAATCAGAAGTCGCACTTTCTCTCTTGGGTATTCCACGTGCCGAAGTTGCTTTAGGTATCTTCGCAGACGTTAACACATATGATGTTAATCCAAGTGAGTGGTCATCTTCTCCACAGTATCATATCACTGGACACGGCATTCAACACTTACCTACGGAAGCTGGTGCGCTCGTAGAAGCACCTAGAAATAAGACAGCAGTTTTAACATCGAAGCGTTTCTTCAGATATCAGCCTGGTCGTGTATCAGCCGCAACGTTTGGTGTTAAGTCAACACTCGGACAAAGCACATTCTCTCAGAACCCATCAATTAGAAAGTTTGGTATCTATGATAACTTTGATGGATATTTTTGGGAAACTAGAGATGACTCGCAAGAAGATAACTTCTCTGTTGTCAGACGTTCACAGTCACTTACAAAAGCTCCCAACTCTCCAACTGGTGTTGTAGGACAATCACTTAAAGGTGGTGCACCAGCAGGTACCATTTCTAGAAGTCAGTTTGATGACTATAGAATCATTGGACAAGGCGCAAGTGAAGCGGCTGTTCCTAGTACACTGTTAGTGAAAGATCGTGAACTTATTACGAATAATAGAATTGCTATTATCGATGGAGTTGTTAACGGACTAGACACGGGTACTTTCTACGCAGACTTAGCGGCAGCAATCGGAGGATCTGAGACTGCGGCTTCTGTAAAAGAGAAGTGTGCAAGAGATTTGGATTACTGGGTAGACTTCTATCTACTAGATATGGAGCATGGTGGTACAAACCATACTAATATTAACATCACTAACTACGCAACTGCTATACTTCCTGCGATTGCTACTTATGAGAAGCCAACTCACATTGCATTAGGAACTGCATTAACAACATATGCGGGTCTTTCATCAGCTGGTATATCGAAACTCACTACACTGACTGGAATTACGAATACTGCTTTCAATAGAAATAATGGACAGTCTGTATTAGTTCCAACTATCAGCGATAGCGACTACGGTAACAGAAGTAAGATTGATACCATCTTTGCAACTAAATCACACTATTGGGCATATCACGTAACTGCTAGAAACGGAGATACTACTGCTGGTAGTTTTGTAACTGGCACAGTATATAAAATCTCTAGTTTAGGCAATGGCACAAATTGGAATGCAATTGGTTTAAGTGGAACGGCTGCTGTAGGAAGTACGTTTACAGCCACCGGTGCTGGTTCAGGAACAGGTACTGCCGACTCAGCCGCAACATATGAATTTCCATCTGGATATCCATATACAGTAGAAGAACTTAAGTATAAGTGTCAAAGAGATATTGGATATATTGTGGGCGGATACGGAAACGACATCGCAGGCGGCGGTGACGGAGAAACAAAGTACAACATGTCTATGTACTTCAAAGGTGGTAGACCAGCATCTGCAAGCGCAGGTTTTGGTATGTCTATCTACTCTCAAGCTGAATATGATGGCAATGGCAACATTGTAGGTAATCCAGTACAAGCAGAGATTGATCGACACACTCACCTAAAAGATACAATCTTAGCAGACTTTGCATCTTACTTTGGATATAGTTCATCTACTTCACAGTATATCAAACTCGATGCACTTGCAACGAGAGTTATCAATAACTTCTCAATTGAAGACACTCAGCAAATGGATGTTGGCGACAATGGATTTGCTGGTAACTTGGTTGCAATGCGAGACGGAATCATCTTAACACACTCTGCTGTTTATGATCCAAAGCTACTCAAAGATATCGAACAGATTGTGGCAGTCTCTGATACTGATGATCAACTTAAACTAACTAAAGGCGTAGTCCAATTTAAAGGTCACGTCAAAGTTAAAACTGCTGTTCCTGCGCCAACTCCTGCGAGAACTGGAGGCACAGGACTTGAAGCAGGAAAAGTATACAAAGTCGTTAATGTGATTGGACCAAAAGGTAACGAGTTTACGTTAGAAGATGAAGATGGTATTGCACAGGTCTTTGACGCAGTAGATGTTCCTGCCGATTTCAAAGTAGAAACAGTTGTTCCGTTCATCTTCCCTAAAAAGGGTACTACTCTTGCGATTGGTACTAGTAAACTCAAGCAGGATCTAACAGGAACTAATACTTATGTAGGATCTGTTGGAGTTGGATATCATGGATATGAACCAACAAACTATAGAGACGCACATAATATTCCCGCAGATGGATCGACAGATACTTTCCCAGGTGGAATGGTATTCCCGTACATGTATGCAAGCGATAACAATCTCAATAGCACAGACGCATCAGCAAGTTTACGTGTTGGATATGTTAACACAGCACTAGACATTTCTACAGCAGATGGTCTTAACACTGTATGTGACCAGATCGATTACGTTAACTTTGATCCTAACTTTGTTACATGGGTAAGATTCAACGTTAAGCCAGAGTTTTGGGGAGTGTATGATTATCGTGTGCCTAGATCAAGATTCAGTCATGACACGTTAGATGGAAGAACTGATCTCACAAATCCACCAGCAAAACAAAGAGTCTATAGTGACGTTGCTACAGGAGAAAGTGGTACAGCAAGACCTGGTCAAGTTTATACTATTGACGGCGTAACCCAATCAATGAGTAGCTTATATAACTTTGACTTTACAAAAGTTACTATGCTTAAGATTGAATTCTCATGGTATGGTGCTGTTGGTGCATTGTTCTTAGCATATGTTCCAGTAGAGAATGGAGAAGCAAGATGGGTAAGAGTACACCACTTACGTGCTTCTAACCAATACAAGAATGCTTCTTTGGGTAATGCGACACTTCCTATTACGTATACGACATACGGTGGTGGTGATGAACTTTCTTTAGGTGATGGAGAAGATGCTAACTTTGTTGATAGAGGATACGGATCTCAATCTCACTCTATTGTCAAATACGGTGCTTCTTACTACATCGATGGTGGCGACAGAGGTACAGTAAGACTGTATAGTCACAACAATGAACTTACTCAAGATGCTTATGGTAAAGTTTGGACTATCGCTAACGGAAACTATAATTCAGCAGACAACACTATCACTATCAGCGCATCGTCTCTTAGCGGTAACGCAAATACTAGCGTAGATCCTAGATTCTTTATGGGAGCTAGATTTAAGAGTGCAAACAGAACTGATCAAAATATTAAAGTAGTTTGGGCAGATGCGAATAAGGTTTATCTAGATGGTGTTCCATCCACTAATCCAACTAACATGAGTCTTTTAGTTGACAGAGCAAATGCAACATATAATCTAGAAACCAAGAAGATTATCTTGAGTACTCAACAGTCAAATGCTGTTCGTAATAGAGTTCAGGTTTATCCTACAAAACTTTCTTCATCGAACCTATCTAGTGGCGTAGACGCAAAGCCTGTTCGCATGAGATTTAAGAAGACTCCTATATTCCAGACGGACACAGTGTTTACCGGAACATTTACTTTAGATGCTCCTTATACGTTGACCGCATTGAATGAGCCATTAAGCACAGTCGGAGTGACTGAAAGTGGAGGAGCTGGAACATATATCGATAATAACGAAAGCGTATTCGGTTGGTTCCAAGCACTTGTTGATGCAGACGAAGTAACAGTATTCGGCAGACTTTACAAAGAAAGTGATGAGTACTACTTCGAACTCTTAGAATCATTTAACGGAGTAATTCAGTTAAAAGCTGATTCATTCTTACCTGATTTGAGATTTGAAGCAGACGGAGATGACATAGCACAAACAACAGTAACTAAAGTAACTTCAGAGAAAGAGGGATTAAGTTCAATTAAGATTGCAAACGATACGATAGTACCAATTCCAAATACTGGTATTAACGTAGCGACTATATACTTACAGCCGGGAACAGAACAACTCGACTTAAGTCCTTACTTTGATTACAATAAAGAATATCTATCGTTCCCACTGACGGACCAAGCAGATAGTCTTTATTTCGCAGTAGACTCTGACAACGATTCAGGAGTATCGCCAATCCAAGTAAGCTTAGGTTGCACATGGGAAGAACAGTAACTCATGCCAAAGCAGATCAAACTTGGACTGGATAAAGTACCTGCTCCAGTTACGAAGCAGTTTACACAGCTTATCGACATTGAAGGTAACCTTCTGTACGATGCGGCTGGTAATCCTGTGGTTACTGAAGATGAAGCGGTACTAGGATCCTTTGCTAGGTCTGATTCCGCTACATCGATATTTTCAAATAACTACAATAATAGTCCTGTAGTAACTGTTCCTGTTGAAGAACAGTTTTCAAGTGAGTCAGAAGTAAGTAGCTCCATTCTTGGAGTACCTCGTGCTGAAGAACAACTAAGTCTTTTTGCAGATGTTTCTACTTACGGACTAGATGAAGAGAACTGGAATTATTATACATTTTCAAATGCAGTCTATCCTCCAGAATGGTATAGTAAAGAGAATCCTATTTTTGGAAGAAGATTCAATCCCAAATTCTATGAAGAAAGCACAGAGCAAGCATTAGTCATATCGACTTATCCTAGTCAGTACAACTTTCCTGGCAGTACGATTGCGAATAGGCAAAGTGAAGCATCTGACAGCTTAAAAAGATTCATGAACTTCATTGCTATGGGCAAATATCTTTACACGATATTCTTACCCTACAATCGTGTATTTGCTGAAAGAAACTTTTTAAACACTGATATTAAAATCGTCAGTAGTGGTGAAGCAGAAATAGATGTAACGTCTACTTCTACCTTTAATACTAATGGTCTGTTCTTTTCTGGAGATAACACATTCTTTGATGTTGAATACGGTAGCGATCTTCAAGGAGCATTTGATCAAATTGAAAGATGGACAGTATTGTTTGATCGTATAGTTTCCGGAGATGCGTCATTTCCAACTCTTACAGGTCAACCCGAGCCAGACTTCACTTTAGATCCTATCTATCCATTTATCAGATCGTTTTTGTCAAGTAAAGCACAGCCTGGCGGCAGTTCAAGTGCAACCAAGTTTGCGATTCTTGAAAGTAAGAAGACATTTAGATATCAGCCTGGTCGAGCAAGTGGATTTACATTTGGTGTAAGACAAGAAACTGATCCAGCATCAAACGTAAATACGATTGAGTGGGGATGCTCAAACGACACAGACGAATATATGTTTCAACTAGTTGGATCTAGATTTAATATTGTTCGTAGAAGTGTTATCAAATTACCAGACGCCCTATTACTTAGACAAGGACTTGATCCAACTGATCAATCAGCTACTCCCATTGAACCTAAAGGCACAACTGTACGAGAAGCAATGTGGGAAACTGTAATACCACGTACTAAGTTTAACGGAGACAGTTTACTCGGAAATGGACCATCTGGATATATTCTATCGTTTGAAGATGTTACGATGTACAAGATTGAATTTTCTTGGTATGGTGCAATTGGCGCTAAATTCTACGCATACGTTCCCTCTGGTAACGGCGATGCACGTTGGGTATTAATTCATAGACTTGTAATCGAAAACGGTCTTGGCAAACCTATTCTCAAAAATCCTGATTTTAAATTTAAGTATCTAGTTTACACCGAAGACAATGCTACGATGAAAAAGCCTGTAGCATTATACAAGTACGGTAGTAGTTACTATGTCGATGGCGGAGACGAGGGCACTATTAGACTTGTAACTACGACAGTTGATAGTAAACAGGTAGATAAACCAAGAACTCCCTTATTGGGCATTCTTCCTAAACAAAAGATTTTCAATTCAGACGGAGAAGGATTAACCAACTTCAAGAAAGCTTATCCCTCTACCATGTCTATATCAAGTGATATTGATATGAGAATAGATATTGAAGAGATCAATGGCTCTCCAGATGGAGTACATTATAACTTTTCAACTTCTCTACACAATGGAGTGCATGCCTTATCTAGAACATTGACGTTTGGGTTTGTAGGTACAGGAGGCAATCAACTAGATATTTTAAACGGAGATGCTCTAAATGTTGAAGATGACAATGCTCATATAATCGCAGACGGAATCTACAATGCGTATGTTGATTATGACTTTACAAATGATCATCAATCTACTAACATTAGACGAAGAAATGGTTCGCAAACTCTAGTGATAGATAGTATCGCTAAGGGACTTAAGGCAGACGGAACAGTCATAGATGCTAGTGTATCAGGAACACAATTTACTGGTAGACTTTCCAACTACCATACTATTACAGCATCGACAGTTCCTATATACAGTAATAACTTTAAAGTACACTTTTTAAATCCTAGTGCAAGAGATGGTGGCAAACATTTCGCAGACTTTGCTATATCAGTTACTTCAAAAGAGCCATATGTGGACTCTACCGATAATAACAAATTAAAGTTTGAAGCGGATGACGGATCTAGGGCACAGTATTCTTTATACGATGAATTATTCCAAGAGTATTCTTCAGAGGGTGCGGCAATTGAATATACAACTAAAGCTGATAGATATGAGTGGGATCCAGGATACTCGGATATGTTTATGGTCGATAACAGAATTCCACGTCCATCAGGTGATGACAGTGGGTACGTATCGGCTGTAAAAGGAGAAGTTAGAGTAGTAGATTATCCTGTAAGTTCGATTGATGCCGGCACAGGAAACTTTAATGGTCAATGGAAGATTACATTTACTGGTGGTGCTCCAGCCGAAGAATTATTTACGCTCGATGGTTCAAATAATGTAATAGCCCAGAGTACAGAGATAGGCGTGGGAAGCGTAGGACTAGGTATATACTACACGACAGTTCCAGTGTTAGATTCGAACGGAAGCTACTTTGCATATGTTGATGGAGATCCTACTGATAGTGGCAACAGAACCGTGACTGCTATTCAGACAAAGACAGTATCAATTACACATGACTGGCAACTTGATCCTGATTTAAACGGAGACAATTTTACTAGATCAAAGGCAGTAAAGTTTAATGCTCAGCCACTCTACTTAGTCGTAGCATTAAAAGATAATGCTAAAGTAAATAATATTATAGTCGAAGAGTTTACACCAGATAGTGTTAGAACTCATACTCCTAAGTTTATTAAGGGAGATGAAGCTCCTAATTTAAGTATCGTTGGGTCGGGCACTTCAAGTGATATTCTTTCACCTGCGGCATTTCAAAGCATAGATAGATTGTCAAGTGTTAGATTTGACGATCAATGTTTGAATCCATTAAGACCTGGCATCAAAATATATTCTCTGTTCCTCCAAGGAGGAGTTCCAGAAAAGTTTGACTTGTCAAATATCTTCAACAGAGACAGAAAGGGATTAGCGAGAGGACTGCTAAATAATAAAGCAATATACCTTACAGGATCAGCAGTAGACGGTACATCTGTTGGTAATGTAGAAGTAACTCTCACAGTGAAGGAACAGTAATGCCATTTCGAGGTCTAAACGTACAATTAGCAATGAATGATGTCGATAATGCGGCACAGTCTCTCATTAACTTGGGCTTAGACCAGAGGGACTTGGCGCTCATATCTGGGTTAGCATCTAATGCAAGCGTTGAGGCAAACGAATTACACACAGTATCTGGACTAGTTGTAGATCAAAAAAAGGAATTAGCTTCTCTTGCTAGATCGTCAACTACAGTTGGAGGTCTTCTCACTAGCTTGAAGGATATTGGACAACCATTAGATTTCAACTTAGAGATTGATAACCAGATTAATGCGGCAGCAATCAAATACAACTATCTGGATTATTCCAATAACAGTATCAAAACAGCAGACATATCAACGTCAAGAGTTTCATCTTGGTCTTCAATAGGTTCTTCTATTTTATATGGAGGAGAAGTTGAAGTAACAGGAGACAATGTAACATTCAGTTCACTAGGAACAAGTACTGCTCCAATTCCAAAAACATTTAGGGCTGAAGTTGCGACACACAAGCTTCTAATTAGTGTTAATGGCACAGCTAAAGAGTTTCTAGCAATGAAAGGAATTCCTTTAGAATGGGAAGGCTTTTTTAGAAATGTAGACTTGTCACATGCAGTTGATTCTGTTAGCGATTCAGCTGGAATTGTACCGCCAGTTTGGAGAATAACAAACAAAGCTGGAGGGCAATCTTATAATACTGGTGATGCTACTGGATCTATTGGAGCAGGTACAGTTGATTCTCCAGCAACTTACGCATTTAGAGATAGTTCATCAAAAGCACGTAAGATTGAGTTCTTTTATAATCCTTTAAAAATTAGAGAGTTACGTCTTCCTGGATGTAACTTAACCGAGTGGACAAATGTCGGCTTAGATAATATTCAACGAATTGATATTAACAATAATGACTTTTATGAGTTACCTAAGTTTGGTCCTTCAAGTAGAGGTGGTGATGAACTTGCAGTCGATCTTAAAAAGATAACAATTAGTGCGAATGATATGTCGAGGGCAGAAGATGCGAGTGGAAATCAACTTCCCGCAAACGCTCAGTTAAACACTCTTCCTACCACATTGACTCACTTAACGATGAACGGAGTATTCTCTGATAGCACTACAATAGATTTAACTGATTATGATAATCTACAGTTTTTACAGTTTCAGACATATTATAGTCGAAATGCACAAAGACGCATGACTGGAGGTACAATATCTCCAAAGACTGTTATAGATTCTGCTAATCCTAAAGTGAAGGGCATAAGTCAATATAGAATATATAATCAACCCTATAGTCAGTTGGATGCTGGAGTATGCGCTAGTCCAAACTTGACATATCTATATTTCCCGTGGTGCTCAATTAGTACTGCTGAAAATAGATCAGGCGGCACTCAGCCAATCTCTATCGCAAGTTCTAGCATAGGTGAGTTTATATCATACGGTAATGCTCATAACGTAGTGAATATGAGTTCTAAGACCTTACTGACCAATTACATTCAGGCTTACTCTAGTCCAGATAGCAGTAAGCCCAGAAATCTAGCTGGACAATTTACTGGGTGTACAGCACTAGACCAATTATATTTTTATGCATCAAGTACAATACAAGCGGATATTGGCATTGCATTTGCAAATCAATCTTTAAGTTCTCTACGAGTTTTAGATTTGAGATGGACTTCAGTGTCAGGCGGATTAGAAGACAATAGCTTTACTGGAGCAGACGCACTTCAGCATATTAGATTTGCAGGCTCTGGTCATAACGATAGCGATTTTTATGGTACGGCTGCTTCGCAAGTTAATGGTAATAATGGAGAAGTCTTTTCTAACATGTCAAGTCTTCAATGGCTTTATGTTTATAGTAATGGAAACATTGCAGGAGATTTGCCAGACTTTTCTAATTGTACTAACATGCGTGGAATATATATTCGAAACACTAACACTAGCGGTAATTTACCCAACTTAGTTTCAAATCAAAACTTATATTACTTGAGACTTGATAGTAATGCTATGACTGGTACTGTTCCTACTTGGTCAACTAATGCACTGAGATACGTGTTCTGTTATAACAATCAGCTTAGTGGATCTCTACCTGCGCTGAATACTCCGTATCTGTATTATTTGTATCTTCAGAACAATAACTTAAGTGGCAATCTGCCTAGTATGAGTGGAGCTGTAAGACTTCAAAGATTGTATCTTAACAGTAACTCTATAGATGGATATACAACAAACGCACTCAAGTATAATACAAGTTTAAGTATCATAGACTTGAGTAACAATCAACTACCGGCATCTGTGGGTGCACCTCTGATTAACGATCTATTCGATAATTATGCGGGTAATCCTAGAAGCGGAGTTAGCGTAAACTTACTTGGTAACAATGGTCTGAGTAGAACAAATATTGTTAACGATGGAACAGAAGGAGAGTCTAGTACGGCAAACAAGCTTGCTTTCCTAGAACGTTTCTGGACTATTCTACTGGATTAAGGAAAAGATATGGCTCAAGGATTTGTAAGAGACTTAAACTTAATAGAGAGTGATACTGGTACTCTAGATAGAGGCATTCTTGATAACTTAGGTGGACCAAACATTACTACAGACTTACTTCTGTTTGATGGAAATACAAAATTTATATCTAAGATACAGACTGCACACTACTCATATGACTCAAGCGCAGATGTGATTACTGTTACAGGAGAAGGCAAAGTTGCTTTCTCTGACGGCACAAAGATATCATTTGGAGATGTTCCCACAGAATTCATTTATGAAGTTCACTCATCAAATGGAATCGATAAGTTTAGAATTAGAAACTCACTCGGTCAAGTAGTAGCACCTGTTGGAGACTTAAGACGTAATGATACAGTCACAGCGGAAAATTTATCTAACTTAAGTGTCAAGAGGCTTGAAACTAATCCATCGGCATCGACTGGAGTTAGTGCTGATGACGGAGCGGCTGATTTATTTAATCAATACTCTTCTGCCTCACAGTCTGATTATATCAACTCTCAACTAGCATTATACTATTATAAAAGAGAGAGGGTGCCTCTTACATTTGAAGATAGTTCATTTGATCAGAGAGTTAGCTTTAGGGGTTCTGTAATGATTGTCGATAATGATGCGACAGTCAGTACAGAACCGAATGACACTACTCCTGGATTGTTTATCGTAGATGCCTCAAATCCTGGTGCAGGCTCTACCAGAGCGTTTAGTGACGCATCAAACCCGTGGGACGATTCGGTAAGCGGAGTTTTATCTACAACTGAAGCGAATAGTCAACCCAACACTTTGAAGTTAAATCCATCAAGTGGAAATCCTCCAAACTTTCAAGTTCCTGGAAGTCTTTTAGTTGCAGAGACTAATACATTAGCCTCTTACAACTTTAAGTTACCTATTACAATTAATGGCGAAACTTTCTTTTTACTTCTCAAGAATTAAGCGAGTAAAGCTTTATAAGTTGTACCATTATACACTATAGGAAAATAGTGTGTAGCGTTAGTTGGAGGCGTAATTGCTTGAACATTACTCGAAGGCGTGTGCATCTTTAGGCTGTTAAAAGTCAATCCCACTACAAGTAAATCTGCATTAGCTGAGGGAGTTCTAAGACCAACGGCTGTACCCTCAAACGGCGGGGCGGTATTTAAAGGAATCACACAGAATTCTTTATTATCGCTTGCGGGGTCACTGCCGTTAATAAAAACTATAGTTCGTGCCGCTGGTATTTCTGCCGTTAGATTAGCACTTAATGTTATAGTGTTACCACTTATACTCGATACTGTTGTAGTTGAACCAACTTGATTATTGTTAAAATCTGGTGATCCAGGTATAGCTCCAGTACCGCCAGCATTTCCAGTACCATAGAAGTGTACGTAATCACCAGTCGAAACTCCATTTGTAGTAGTTAAAGCTATTTGACTTTGCCCGATAGCCGCAGTAGATGCAACTTCTCTTCCGTAAACACCATTACATTGTAAGTAAGAAGATTTATCATCTAATCCTCTAGAAGCATAGACTGCACCAATCTGAATATTTCCATTAAATAAGTTTGTTCCTCCATTACTCAAATGATCTGATATCGTGATGTTTCTAGGAGCACTTCCGGACGCATCAAATAGTCTTTTGACTTGTAGTCCATCAGTTCCGTCTGCTTTAATAGTCATTAACAGTTGATCTGCAAACACTTTACTTGCAGGATTGATGTTATATGGAGGCAATGAATATAGTGATCCCTGAGAGTTACCAGCAGAGTCGAGTCTGAATAGACCAATAAGTCCAATATTCTTAAATATGATTGCGTCTTCTGTATCTCCAATACTTAGTCCCGCATCAGTAAGTAGCGTGTCTTTGACGTAAGCAAAATAATTATCATCGTCATCAACTCCACCAATCTCTAATAGTTGAAAAGCATATGTGTTATTATTTGACTTCTGAAATACTACCCAGTCGCCAACAGAACATCCTGTCCAGTTAGATGCAGATATTTTACCAAAACTATCTTGTATTGTAATCGTCTTTGGAGTTACAGTAGTATTGCTACCAGATATCCCTACAACTTTATCACTTAATAGTTCTGGAGGATCGACAATTAGAGATATAGTATCGAGTACAGTCAATTTAGACGTAGATGTCTGATTCAAAGCACTCGCTTTATTATCTTCAAAATACTTGTACGTGTATGGACCAAATATTTGATTTCTGTCGAAAGTTTTATAGTAGTCGGAGTATGGTGCTCTTTCGCTATTATCATTAACCTCTCTGAATCCTTTATCTCTATAAGCAGTTCCATTGCCTGTATCTGGGTACCAAAGAGTATAACGAACCCTTAATCTATTACCTCTTTTCTGAGCAGTAAATTTGATTGGGGTTGTGACTTCATCTTGACCTGGCTTGAACTTAAATGTTTGAGTGAGTCCACTTATAGCTTGTGATGTCTGAACTGTTGCCGTCTCTGCTACTGGATCTACTGTTGCAATTTCATAAGGAGAACCGCTTGACTCGAATGACATTCCTGCACAGATAGACGTTTTATTAATAGAAGATCCGCTATAGTCTATCGTCACTACTCCATCTGTTGGACCAGTATATGATAAACTGTTTAGCTGAAAGGCACTTCTGTTTTGATCATTAGAATCTGGAGTGGCATAAACAGATTTAAGCTGAGTCCAATTATTTTCTGTGCCGTCATCCACCGTATCTTCTTCTATGATAAATAACCCTGTAGAGCCCCAATCTTGATCATAGTTGCTTGATAGATATCCGGTCCACTGTACCAGACCATATGTATTTTGCATTTGAGGATGAAGCTTTGCGTTGAAGGCGAAGACTCCGTTATTCCAAAAGTCCACTGGACCAATAACTGGAGTAAAGTCTCCGTCTGCATATGATGTCCACAGTTGACTTGATGACAAGCCACCTGTTGTTGAAGCAGTACCTGAATTACCCGTGATGGCGCCAGTAGGATTAGGATTGATTCTATCGCTACCGATAAAGAAACAATTTAGTCCGTCACCGCCATTAATCCAAGGAGGATTACCTAACACAGATTTAAAGTTGCTTATATTATCTTGAATAGTCACAAGAGGCTCAACGACTTGGTCTTGTCCTAGTGTGTTAGTAAACGATACAACAGTGCCATTTAAGCTTGCGAGATCATTTGATTGACCATCTTCATTCGTGAAGTCTGATAGTCCAGTATTTCTTAAACCAATTACAGGACTAATATCCGCAACAGTGAATCCGCTCTTTTGACCGTTTTCATCTAATGCCGCAGAGTTATCGTCTAATACATTGGCTAAAGCTTGGCTAGAGTCTTCCAAGTCTGCTAAATTTTTATCGGCACGAAGTCCGAACTTGATGTATTTTGATGTCATTTTAAATCCAATTAGTTAAGGGTTCTGTTCTTATTATTTATAAATACAAGTAGCATAGATTAGGGAAATAACATGGCAATTAAAGCAAATATTGTAATAGACCAAGGCACAGATTTTTCCGCACTGATTGATGTAGAGACTGCTTCAGGAGCAGTTTTTGATCTTCAAGGATACACTGTTGCCTCGCAAATGAGAAAAAATTATGCGGCTACTACTGCGACCAATTTTATCTGTTCGCATAATGGAGCTTTAGGACAAATAACTATTAGCTTGGATAGTAGTGTAACTGAGGTTTTGGAACCTGGTAGATACTTGTACGATATCGAAATTACTTCTGGTGGAGGAAGTAAAGTTAGAGTTGTACAGGGCACTGCAACAGTAACAGCTGGAATAACAAGGACTTAAAGATGGCAAACATCAAGGCTAAATTAACGCCTACACAAAATCTTATGGTAACGAACTATCAGCTTAACGCAGCCACACTTAGGTTGGGAGACCTATTTGACGTTGACATATCTAGCAATTCAGACGGAGCAGTTATTCTCTATAACAGTACGTCAGCGAAGTGGGAAGCGACCACTGAAATGGATAATATAAATACAATTATAAACGGAGGCAATTTCTAAATGTCTATTATTAAGATCAAAAGATCCAGTGGTGTTTTAGCCCCAACCGCACTCGCCCTAGGCGAATTTGGCTACGCATATGGCACTGGTTTACAAACGAACGGCGGAGATAGATTATACTTAGGTACTGGCGGTGAAACTGCCGGTGTCGCAAACGCAATTGATGTAGTTGGCGGTAAATATTTTACTGACCTGCTAGATCATGCACATGGCACTTTAACTGCCTCATCAGCAATCGTTGTAGATGCGAACTCGAAGATTGATGTCATTAATATCGATAATATTACTATCGATGGTAATACAATCTCTTCTACGGATACTAACGGTAACATTGAACTTACTGCTAACGGCACTGGTACTATCGAGTTAAACTCAGTAGTTAACTTTGCTGGTTCAAGTACGTTTACTGGACTACTCAACGCAGATGGTGGCATTGCAGTAGATACAAATGCATTTACTGTAGCCGGAGACGGAACTGGTGATACTTTAATCGCAGGTACTTTAGGCGTTACTGGCGAATCAACGCTTGCATCTGCAACAGTAAGCGACCTTACTGATAATCGTGTTGTAATTGCTGGCACAGCAGGCTCACTAGAAGACGATGCAAACTTTACCTTTGACGGCACAACATTAGCACTTGTTGCGGCTT
>Ga0187219_1000444_pt1 | contig 19863 bp, 21 predicted proteins | sample 13SPOviralmetaG_FD_130162 | JGI IMG/M metagenome (GOLD analysis project Ga0187219, IMG submission 130162) | Marine viral communities from the oligotrophic San Pedro Time Series (SPOT) site, San Pedro Channel, CA, USA - 13 SPOT_SRF_2010-07-21... | ecosystem: Environmental > Aquatic > Marine >... | reverse complement strand
TAAATAATTTAATGTTTGAGGAGTAATTGCTAATGAAGCACCTTGTTTAATTACAATATTAGTGTAACCAACATCTAGGATAGGCATTTTAGCAGTACCACGAGGTAAAGTAGTTAACTTATACTTCATGATTTGAGTCTCGTTTGGAAATGCTTCCAACAACGGCATACCTTCAATTGCTTGACCGTAGTAAGCTGAGCCTGAAGGGTGAGTTGGATTATATAATGTGTAGTCAATCTCATCATCTGCTAGTGCAAACTGAGTGATTACAAATGAACCGTCATTTTGAGCTAACAGTTGTCTACCTCTTGTTGTAAGGATAGCATCTACTGTTACTACTGAATTATTTAAATATCCCATTTTCTAATGTTTGATTTATTATAAATATATGTTATTTTTAGGTTTACGCCAAATTATAATTTAAATTAACGTATCTCGTCTTAAGTTTTCTAAAATGGTATCAATATTATCTTCCGCGTTTCTAGATAAGTATTGTGGTTTTAAAATACCTGGTGAAGTACCTCCAGCTGGTTTGTCTACTTCTAAAATAATATTAGCAGGATTATCTACATATCTTCTAACTAGGAACCAGTTCATTTCAGTATTAGTTAATGTAAGATTTCTATCTACTGTATATACTAATGCTCCTGCATATGATGGGTTAGTAGCAACATCTATAGAAATAATTTTATAAGTTTGAGTTTCCGTACCTTGGAATCTAAATTCATCCCCTACTTCAAGTACAAAATCATTAGTAATACCAAAGAAACCACTACCTTCTATATCTTGTTGTCTTTGACCCAATACAGCAGTTAAAGCATTGGTTCTAAATTGATTAGTAGTAGAACCTAATTTAGTCCAATAGTTAGTACCACTTGGGACATCCGGTCCTACGGCACCAATTGAAGGTGGAGGGGTTTGCTGTATTCTCCAATATGAAGTACCTTTTATTGATAAAAGATTACCTTGACCCGCACTATTTTCTGCTGTTATTTGAAGTCTATAGTTATCCGTTGATAAAGCAGTAGCATCAGATGTTCGGATAGTAATATTATCATCAATACTAGCATCTAAATTAGCACTAGGGCCAAAGTTAACCCAACCCCCACCACTATTTTTTTGGAGTTGGAAGGTTGCATCAGCATTTGCCGTAAATTCTTTTTCAATAAAAACTTTAAAGTTTAAAATTGTTTGAGGTGCTGGTGGAGTAGGAACACTAGGGGATGTATCAGGAGAATATACATTACTTGTAAAACTAACTTCGGATCCCTCAACTGTTGGGGTTTGGAATGTAACAGTACCAGTACCTACAATAGTTGTATTTTGAGCAAATACAGTTAATCTATAATCATCTACTGAGGATTCAGCTTGATCACCTTGAACAAATGTTAATGAACCTGTAAATAAATCCGTACCTGAGTTTGGTCCTATACTTGAGGTTTGCGAATATATAATAGGGACAATATCTTTTCCACTTTTAAAGATCGTATGATCTCCTAATAGGTTAGAGAATGCTGCTGTAGTACCCCCTTCATCATCAAATGCTAATGTAGCAATTTTACCTTCTGTAAAGTTGTTTTCAACTATACCTTGGTTTATACCTTTAGAATCTTTTATTGGTTTGATAATCTTACCATTAACATCTAAAAGGAATCTTAAGTTAGCTACGCTACGGTCTTCTAAACCATTACCCCATTCAGGTGAAGTACCTCCTACCCAGTTAAAATAACCGAATAAAGCTTGTGTAGCATCAATAGAAGCACCTTCTACACTATAATTAGTTGTAGTACCGTTTTTAGAACCTTCATAACGTGGAATAGTATTTCTACGAGAGTGGTAATTAAAATCTTGTATTTTTGCTTTTGGAGCGGTACCTGCTAAAATAGTATCAAAGTTAACTGCTACGTTAGGATTATTAGCATAATCAACATCGTAATACACTGTTGAAGGTGTAATATCTGTAGCATTATTAATTATTGGGTTACAATCACTATTTTTAAATGTTTGGGGTACAAAAGGTTCAAATACAGTGTTTATTAAACCTTTGGATGCTATAGTAAAACCATATAAATCTCCTTCAGTTCCTGTAAGGCCACTTAATCTAAGACTAAATTCCATCTCTGATGATTTGGTTTCAACATAGATAAATCTCCCAGAATTACTGTAAGCATTATATACTTTGAACGATTTTGGGATCAATATTGGATCTACACCATTAGAAAATTGTTTATTAGAAACACCTGACCAACCTAAACCATTAAGACCTTGAACATCAGAACCTACAAAATTAACATCTAAAAGTTTAAGTTCTTTTAGTGATGTGATATAGTCTTCTACTTCTACAGCATTAGCTGATTCTGGGATCTTAATTGCAAATCCAACCACATTCCAGTAATAATCAGTAGCTGCTAATCCAAATCCAGCATTTTCTTTTCTATCAAAACTCCAATTTAAGTATATTTTTAAACCATCGTTAACCCCGCTATCCATCATTGTATATGCTGCACCTGTACCTGCGGTATTAATGAAAGCACTTGTGTTTTGTGGGACGGAAGATGATAGGTAATATTGGATATCTGTAGTAGAAGCCTCTTTGAATTCGTCACATTCAGTATTTAATTCACCATCTGTTACTAATACAGCAGAACCACTAAACTCACCATCGTAGAATTCATGACTATTAGATATAGTTTCAGTAACATCTCCTAATGGAGTTTTAATTACCTCACTATACATTTGACCTGATCTAAAGGTTAAGGGGGCATCTTCTTGTACAAAATTAACTCTAGTAACACCTGTAATATTAGTGGAACCTGTAGTAGTTTTAAGTTGGAAGTAATAAGTCTTTCCAGCTTCAAAAACACAATTTGTAAGAGTAAGTGAAGTATAAGTAGCGCCAGTAGTAATAGGAACAACTTTTTGTATAGAATTTACAGTACCATTAATATCTTCTACTAATTCTAACACCATTGTTCTTTGGGTTATAGAATTTTTAACTTCTACATTAACATCACCTTTAAAAGTATAATTGGAATTTATTGTAAATTTACCAGTATTATCTATTATACCTTTAGGTGATATCGCTATCCCATTTGAAGAAATTACACCATTAACTATAGTACCATTTTTAAATAAAGTTGTGGGTGTAGTGTTGATAACTGTAGAGGGCATACTCCCATCTACTGCTCTTAAAAATCCTACAGGTACGTTTAAATCATTTACAGAACCACCAGCACCACCTTCTGTAGTTATTATTGGGTTAGATTCAAAATCTGTAGATGCTTCATAATACCTAGCACCATCGAGTAAAGCAGGAGTTGAACCAATTGAACCTGTAATAGTTAAATCTTTTCTAGTTTCTGGGATTTGTTGGTATGAAGGGTAAGGTTGGCGAGAGCCAGTAGTATGAGCTACAGCTATAGTTGTAGTTGGGGTTGGTTGTGGGGTTGGATATTTTTGTCTTTCTAAGATATGTTGTTTAACTACAATACCAGATGCCAAACCTGTTCTTACAGGAACATAATCTTTAATCATCTTAAATAACGAGTTATCAAAGAATTTGATTAATCTAATATAATCGTAAACATCATAACTAGATGTATATTTTTCGAAATATTCTTTAGATAAGTCAACTAGTGAAGGGTATGTATCTGCACTTGAAGATACTAATCTTGGATCACCTATATAATCACCAATATTAAAGAAACCTATTTGATTAATAATATCGTCATTAATTTCATTTTGTGGTGAAAATGCTACCTCTAATAAGTTAAGGTTATTAGTATAATCATCATCAGTAAACGATGATTGTTGAATCGAAATCTGGTTAGATAATGTGTCTCCTTCAGGTAAAATTAAATCTTGACGTTTAATCTTATCTGTATTTCTGTTTTTTATCCCTACAGGGGGTGAATCATAGAATATATATTCTCTATTTGTTGTAAACTCAAATTCACCACGAGTGTTAATGTTTGAATTAGTTGCAAATGAAGAAGTAGGAATTGATCCATTAACTTTAGGATGTATAGAGACTGATCCAGTATATAACTCTCCCCCTAATGAAGCTCTAAATGCTAATTGGTCTGCTGATCCATTTACACCATTACCTTCAGTTGATTGAGGATTCATTACATAATCCTTAAATACACTTTGTGAAATCGCTTGATTAAAATATCTAATTTCTTGGTATGAACCTGAGAATGCTAAGTAACCATTTATTGTTTGTCTAGCCAGACTTGGGAAATATGAATTTGTAGTAGTACCCCAATCTGGAAGATTGATATTAACTGAAGAGGATTCTATAAAACCTATTTGGGATCCATCGTTTCCATTGTAAATTTTATTACCAGCATATAATGTAAAATCATCATTTTCTCTAGTTAACATTACAGACCACCATTCTCCATCAAAGAAAGGTAAGTAAATACTAGAAGTAGTACCAAAGGCATCTGTTGTAAAAACTAAGTTAGCATACTCGAATGATTGAGAAGGTATTGAACCGGAGTATGAACCTGAAGTAAACCCATCTCCAAAATAATCTAATCCAATTGCTATTTCAGGAGATGAATTTAAACTCCAAAGTACTTGTTGAGGATAGTCTACAGCATTATCTACAGCGTTACTACCGGATTTTGGGGCTTTAAATCTAAATTGTACTGTTTCTGGGGTTGGGGTACCCCAATCTGTATTTAACTGCCAAGATGTTGATATGTCCCCATCAACATTAGTGTCAAATTGGTAATTATATTGATGTTGCCATAAATCCCAATCGTTTGTATTGATCTTATCTTTGCCTCCAAATTCACTAATACGCAAAATTGTATCAGGAATACCATATGATGTAATTAAAGTACGCAGACCTGCGACGGTACCTTTTGCCTTCAGTAGGTATGGCAGATTATGATAGATACGCTTGTAAATGCGCTTATTTATGTCGTCTAATGGTATAGCTTCGTCACTAGATGATATGAAATTTGAAATATATTCATATCCACTAGGAGTTGGAAGTGATCCCGTCATATTAGGGAATGGGAATAAACTTCCTGAATCTGTAAACCCTAAGAAAGCTGAATATAAATCAGTTGAGCTAAAGTTATTTTGATATAACTTAACACCCATATCTCTTAGTACTTGAGCTACTAAGTCTTTAGAAACACCAGCATTAATACGGTTATCGGCATCCCATTTATTAGTTGTGTCTTTTAAGTATACCCAAATATCATTATCAACAAAATGACCTATCATATTAAGGAAGGTCAAATATGGTTGATTATCAACATCATCTCTTAAATAGGAAGGTGTTGAATAGTATAACCAGTCTTGATTTAAATTATCATAATTTGAAGCAGAGATAACTTGGGTATTATACCATGAAATCGCAGCTGCACTACCTGTAGCTACGTTACTATAAGGTGGGTCTCCTGGGAGTTTTGGGTATGTATTTGAACCGGATTCAAAGTATAGATAATACTCATAATTATCAAAATTAACTATAGTGTTATTTACAATATCATTTAAAGAAGATACACTAGCTGAGACTGCTGGGGTTTGGTTTAGGGTTGAAAATGTAGCGATTTCAGCACTTGCTGATTGTATAGTAGTTACTTTTTCGAAAAAATTTTCTACTCTAGCTTGTGCAGATGAAAAGTTTACAAAGTTACCAAAGTCTGTATAGTCAACATTAATTTTAATACTAGGGTCAGCTAAATAAGAACTTAATTGTGATTCAGATTGACTGTTAGGAGATAAAACTCCTGAAAGGTCTAAGTTTTCTGTAGAGTTATTTAACTCTCCTTTAATTGATAGATTATAGTTAGGGCCTCTTAATTGGGGTGATGCTGGAGGGACAAATATTTGGTCTTCAAATTGAGCATTATATGCTAAACCCTCATTTAACTTTTCTACAACCCACAATGAAGTTTTTTCGTTTACATTTAATGGTAAAGGATCATATAATTTAATTAATATACTACCATCAACATCCAATTGGATATTATTAGCAATATACAGTTGATTAGAACCTAAATTTAAATAAAAATCTGGGAATGTCTCATCTTGTTCTCTATATGAAATAAATTCATTAGTAGATGTAGTTATATCTACTTGAGGTATAAGGTTAGAAGTTAATCTAATTTCGGTCCGATTTGATGAAATTTCTTTAATAAAATAAGTATCATTCGGAGAAGATGATAACCACTGTCTGTAAAAATTATATAAAACATTTAACTCACCTACATTAAACCCGGCAGCTTCTAAATCTGTTTCTGGGTTGATGTAAATTTCGTTGTCTAAAATTGTATAATCGGTAAATTCAGCGTTAGGTCCTGATGGATAGATTATGTTACCTGCTAGATCGTAAACAAAAAATTCTATATAATCAGTTGCCTGGTCAAATGTAGAGGTTTCTGCTATAGTAGCAATAAGAGATTGATCCGAAACAGAATACTGTTCGGATACAAATGTTGTTGGATCTATGGGGGAGAGATTATTCAGGGACATTTATGGAATCTGCTAATTGTTGTCTAGTATCTAGTAATTGCTGTCTAAGTGCTGTAATTTCTTCTGATAGGGCTGTTATCTCTTCACTAAAAGGGGTAAAATCTATATATTCAGAACTTTGAATTATTAAAGTTTCGTGTGAATTATCTCCGGTTTTAGGAATTTGAAAAAATAAAGCATTATAATCTTCAAAAAATTCTTCTACTGTAGGTAATAAATCTTCAGGGGTAACTTCAACGGGGGTAGCCAGTTGGGTAAATGTTGTATCAATGGTTTCAACATATTGAGTTCTATCAAAACCCCCTTGTATAAAATTTACTTTTTGTTCCATTACCCATTAATTACTTTAAAGTAATATTCATCATTATATATTGTAGTACTACCTCCAGCCTCAACTTTAACTAATACTTGATAATATCTTTCTGGTTCTAATCCATTCATATATAAATCAAAGTAACTTGAAGTTGTATCTGCACTTATTTTAGTATAATCGTTATCAAAATCTACTACAAATTCGTTTGTATCTAAATCTTTAACAGCATACCATGCAGAAGCAGATGGTAGGTAATGTTGTTTAGTATACAAAGAACCTGTTACATACTCACGTTTAGGATATTTTTCTCTTACGTTTAATCTAAATTTATTAACACTTTCAGCGTAGAAGATACCTGGGTTTTCTGCTAGGGAGATAAAAATATTTTGTTGGTCTAATACTGGTACTGCTGAGGAAGTAGCCCAAACTGAATCATCCCATCTAAATTCTAGTTCAGGTGGGTAAATTGTATTTGTATCTACACTGTAATATTGCATTACAGGTTGTACTAATTTACTTGTGTTAAACTCTGCACTACCTTCCCATTTAATTAAAAATCCGTGGTTTGGTAAAGCTGAACTTGTCCAAGCTTGGACAATATCATCTACAATAATGTTTAAATCTTTATCGCTTCTAGGACCGAATGAGGCTGTAATGTTAAAATCTGTACCTCCAGATCCAGTATACCAAGCACCACCACCTATTGTAGCATAAGCTGCATTATATGAACCTGATGGAGTGCCATAATTGTCTGGGGTGTTAATTGGCCATTGGTTACTGTTGGCAAAAAATGGTGATTCCCAACATGCACCATCTGTTGTTAAAGGTTGGTCTAAATAAGTACCCGTACCTTGATTCCATTCTAATTCCCCAGTAGCGCCTCCTACAGCTATGGGCCAAACTTCTAGAGTTGAAGATTCAACAATTCCCTGGGCTGTTGCTATATAAGAACGTAATCTAGTTTGAAAATCTCCACCACCAATAACGTCTTCGATTGTTGAGTTAATTTCATCATTATCAAATTGAATTAATGATCTGGCTACAGAAGGAGAACTATCAATTGCAAAGTTTAAATTTGAAACTTGATTGATAGGATCAATACCTGTATTCATTTTAGGGAACATTGAATACAAAGTAGTGTCTTGATATGGGAAAATTTTATATACTGCCATTTTATTATAAGTTTACTACTTTACCTTTTATGTCTGTGTTAGGATATCTAACTTCAAATATCATAGGATCAATAGAAGGGTAAATTACATCATTTATTGTAGCACCTTCTAAATCATAAGCATATTTAGAATAACTACCTCCTACATTATTAGTAAAGTTTATATTTTTAACTGTTTGAACACCTTGAACTTTATCTAAAAGTAAAAATATTTCTTTAATTTGAATTGGCTCATTAATTTGCCAATTATTAATATTAAAATAAGTTCTAAGTTCTTGTAAACATGCAGTTAATACTTCATTACTGTTAAAGTTAGGTCTAACTGTAATCTCAAAGTCTACATTAAGATTAATATAAAAAGCATCCTTAATATTAATTGAATCTCCTATTACTCTATATTGTGATAAATAAGTTTGGAGATTTTGCTTTAGTGATATAGAAGGGTTTACTAATTTATTTTCATTGTTTGCACTTAACACATATAAAGTTAATGTTGATGGTATTTCACCTGGGAGGAGGGTGTTAAGTTTTGTTTGTTCGATAAAAGCTTTTGATACCACACCATATTTAGGAGGCATTGCTAAAGATCTAACTAAATAGTCATCCTGTGTAACACTACGTTGTTGTGCATTAAAATTAGACATAGAATTTTGTCTAATTTCTTGGTTAGTATCACCATCACCACCACCAGATGCTGCTATAGGATTAACAACTGTTAATGAGTTAAAAATTGTATTAGCTATATCTCCAGTATTACTAATACTAGGGACCTGGAAGTTGGTTGTACTATTTGATAATTGGGTTAAATTACCTGCTTTAACATTAGCATTTGCCCCACCTCCAGTTAAATATCTTACAGTTAATTGTCCTGTAGGAGCAATTCCGTAAGTATTTGTAAACATAAAATTTTGGGGTGAATATGCAGCTGTTAATTTATCTTTTTCAAATGGTAAACCTATGCCTACATTATCAGCGTTTGGAGTTACTTCTTCATCTATATCATTAGTAGTACCTGAACCAAATTGGATTTGGAGAGTTGTATTATTAATAAATCGTGTAGCAAATCTCCTTTGGATTTGTTTTAATTTTAATAAATATGGGGTATTTGTATTGTCCTCATATAAATTTGGATCATTTGGGTTTGTATTCTTAATAGAATCGTATACCATTTCCTGACCCAAATGTGGTACTTCATACCATATATTCCCATCCGCATCTACAATATCTAATATACCAATCAAATTGGGAGCTGTGATATCTGTAGTAAAGAACTCTGTTGGAGTGCTTCCAGCACTAATATTAATTGAGTTAATTGTTGCAGAAATTGCTTTTCTTGTTTTCTTAAGTAAGAAAAAATCAACTACTCCTGCTGTTTCTTGATAAATAGAAACTGTTGTAGGGTCTTGAGAAGATGAGGTATCAAAATCTACAGGATCTTCTACTAAAAATTTAATATTAGAGTTAGTTAAAGAAGCAACCTGAGAATTTTCTGCTACTAAAAGAGCATAATCATAATCAGGAATATAACCACCAGCACCATCACTTTTTCCTGGGACTTGTTGGTAGAAATCGATTGGTACTTCTGCTACTCCAGTAACTTTAGGATTATACCCCATCATATAAGCTAAATCATATAAATTTTTAGCTTCACGGGCATATTGTAAAAAAGTTTCTTGGAATTGGTTGTCTTGGTAAAATGATAAAACATCACCTACATAAGATGACATTTCCATAAACATCATACCTGGGGATGATGGGGTAAAATCATTATATGATGTAGGAAAGTATGTTTTAGAAAAGTTAATTAAACTTTGTCTTAAACTCCCAAAATCTCTATTAATGTATTTTATATCTCTATTAGTAGTTGCCATTATTCAAATGTTATATTAATTTCATCACTTATACCTGTGTTTATAACCCTATATTTTAAATTTACAGTGATTATCATATTATCTTCTTGACCTAAAACATCTAAAGATACAATAGTAACAGAGGGAAAATATTGGCCTAATTGGTTTTGTACATCTTCTTTTAGAAAATCTAAATTATCTTCTGTTATTTGTTGAAAAATGTATTGACGTAAATTTCCACCAAAGTCAGGATTTAAATTTCTTTCTCCTTTATTAGTTAAAAACCAGTTAATTAGATTAGTTTTTAACGCTTCGCTTGTTGTAAATGTTGACTTAAATACATCAGGTTCACTAAATGGAAGTGCAATGCCTACTGCTGTACTAGGTTTAAAATCAATTGGTGATATTTTACGTGCATTAAATGCCATTATTTGCTATTCATTATACCCATAATTTGGTCTAAACCTAAATCACCAGCACCTAAAGCTGACCCTTCACCAGATGTTGGACCTGATGGTCTAAATGTACCCGTATCATTTGTTGATAGATTTAAATCACCTCCAGCAGCTGACATTTGGGCTAACATTTGTTCTCTAAATGCTTTTTGTGCTTGTGGGTCTGGGGTTGTTTGGGGTGTTGCTGCAACTGAAATATTTTCTGTAATTGCAGGTTTTGGAGAACGAACGGCTTCAAGAAGGATATCTTTTAATTCCTCTTGGATAGCAGCTTTCACTTCTTCTCTAATTACTTTTCTTAATTCTGTTAGTTTCATGATTATAAATATTGGTTTAATACGCTTTTAAATCGTCTCTGTCAATAATAAATTTAAGTTCGTTAATTAATACTTGGGGGTTAGAAGCAAAAGAATATTCTGTTGCGATTAACACAATTCCAGAGTTATTTTTCCCTACAGCCCTATTTTGATCTACTGTGTCTGTAAACTTTTTGGTTTCAATTTCTAAAATAAACCCTTTATAAGTAGATTCATTAGTTGAATTTTCAGCTATTAACTCGTTTGCAGCTGTATCTTGGATGGTTTTTGATGTATCTATTAAGGTAGAATTTGGATTACAAAGATTTATAATAGCATCTAAACCTTTTAATAAATTTACAGTTTTTAATATTGTAGCTTGAGTTGATGCTACTGCGGGGGATACATTAGAGGCAGTAATAGTAATGGGTGGTAACCTTGGAGTACCATCTGCATTAAATAAAAATTTATCTGTAACGTCACCCAAGGTAGAAACCCCAGCAGGAAGTGCACCTGGTAGGGCAAATGGGATAAGAGCCATTGATATGGTAGCACCTAGTTTAGTTTGGGATAAACGGGTTACTAAACCTTGAATAAATTTAGCAAAACCTGCTCCAAAATCTACGGTTACAGTAAGTGCATCTAAAGTATTCCCAATACCATTTACATATTCAACTAAATTATTTCTTTGTTCAATTATATTGTTTAATTCATCTGGAGTAGGGCAAAATTCTTTTTTAAATGCTCCAGCATCAAAATCTTCTAATACAGTTTCAATATTAGTAATCCCAAATTTAGCAAAAAGTTCTGTTAATCCTGGGAGTACTTTGGTTAAAAATTTACCACTTTGACTTAAAATTAAAGCTGATAGTCTTGCTTGACCTTGGGTCTTTAAATTATTTGGGATAGATTCAGAGAGTTTTCTTATATCAAATGATGATAAGTTTAACCTACCTTTAAGTCTAGATCTTAATTGGGCCTCTTTTTCTCTTTTTTGTTCTATAGAAGTAGGTGAAATCATTATACAGTAGAGGTAGTTTTAGATAATGTATTTTTTAATCTTTGTTTATACCCATTAATCTTAAAGTTTATAGTTTGAGCCACAATACTAGTAGGTGCTAATGGGGCACCTATAGGGACACCAGGTTGTGATTGAAGAGTATTAGTAAGCGTAGATAAATCATTCAATACATCTGTTAATAATGTAACTAATTCATCTCCTAAAATTACAGGTTGTGAGTTATTGGTACCTCCTAAATATACTTTATTTGATTGAAATACTGTGTCTCCAATTGTATCTGTATAGATACCTTCTATAGCATTTAAGTTTATGGATTTCGCTGAAGATAAAAGGATGTGGTCTTTAGTAGTATTAAATACTAACCTTCCAGAATTAAGGATTACTTGGGAATTACCAGCATAACTTTTTGGTAAAATAGGGGGGTTATCTCCATATGATAAATAATCATTAGTAGAAGATACATCAATTGGAATGTTTTGTGTTGAGGTAAGATATAAAGATGATAAATCCTTATTAACATTTTCTATTGTTTGAGATTGGGCTGGGGATGGAAGTTCTGGGTCTTGACCATTTCTAAATACTAATATAGGGTCACCTGTTGAGCCACTAACAGACCATAAATTTAATGGAGTAGGATCTGATTCTTCTTGGGTTTCTATTGTCCCCTCTACTACTACTTGAATCTGTGTAAATTGTTCTTTATTAAATTTAGGATCATTAGGATCATCAACCCCTCTAACATAAGGAGTTGGGCCTACTTCAGATGAAGTAGTTATATTTTGATTTAAAAGATCAGTATTTAATAAACGTTCTTTAATATTAGAAGAACGTAATCTTGCTAATTCACCTATTTTAACTCCTGGTGGTGGGGTAACTTGGGATTCACTCGATCTAATAAAAATTGAAATTTTATCTTCTTCATATTGATCAAAAAATTGTTTTACTCTAGATTCTAGTATAGTTAATTTATTATCTAAAGTTAGAGGAGCATTAGTTTGACCACTATTAAAATTTACAGATTCTACGTAAGTTTTTCTAACTACTTTGGTAGTTGTAGGTTTATTATAAGATATATTAGTACTACCAAATCTAATACTATTACCCCATCTCCCTTCATAAATTATATCACCTTCATAAGGGAATAAAGGATAAATATTACTCTTTTCTCTAAAATATGTTCCAGGTTTAAAGGTATTATCATCTTCTTCTGATGATTTATTAGATGAACCTGCATCTACTTCTAAGATACTTTTATCTTGGGAAGTTGGTTTTAATCTAGAATAGGGGTTAGGGGTTGGGTTAGTATTAATATTACCCCACATATTTACAGGACAAATATAATAATGTTTAAACTTAGCGGTGTTAGAAGACCAATCACTAGAAGGAGCTTGCACACAAAATACTACTTCATTTACTAAAGGTACATAACTAATATTAGGAAATAGTGGTGAGGCTGAGATTAACTGTTGGTCTTGGAGTGTTGCTTGGTTAGTAAGTACATCTCCTGTAATTTCTCCATTGGTTAAAGATGGAGAGTTATCAACTGCTAAAACTCTAACCGGGATTATTTGGTTAGCAAGAGTAGCAAGTGCACTTTGAGTTGAATTATTAGTTATTTTATTTATATCTCTCCCGAAAGCCATAATTAATTACTTTTGGAGTTTCTCCATTTCCTCTAATAGTTGAGCTTTTTCCTCATCACTAATACCTAAACCACCATCCTCGCTAGTAGAATTTAGGGCACGTTGTACTAATGTAGCCATTTTAATTAGGGCATCATCGTTTTTAACCCCAATTTCCATGTATTCTTTAATAAGGGGTACAATAAGTGTAGCGTCACCAATGTCAGAAACCATTGGTTTTAACTCGGAAATAAGCGCTGTTACTTGTGCTTCGCGGCGCTTTTGGTTATTGTAAATTTCCTCAAGTAAATCGGAGAATTTTTTAGTACCAAATACTGTTTTTTCGAATTGTTGACTCATATTTATAGTGTTTATTCATGTATAAATATAGACTTATTCGAATTCTACATACCCGTTTTCAAGGTAAAAAATATAATTACCCTTGAATATTGAGTATAGCTGATTAGCTATTTTAGTAATTTTAGGAGTTTTAACATCTACCATTTCACGAATGTAGATATATAATGCTTTTTTATTGAAAACATCAATTTCTTCCCTTTTACGGAACAATTCTAAAATCGCATCAGCTATTTCAGCATCCTTTTTCTTTGGGAATAATTCAAATATATTTTCCGTACAATACTCTACATATAGATTGATATATAAATTTAAAGGATCATTATGAACACCTGGATCATCCATGTTATAGGTGTGGGTATCATCTTTAAATAACTCATCTACGGGAGCTTTATCGATACGTTTTTTATAGTTCTTTTGATTCTGGAGTATTAGGTAGCGTTTTGCTATAGTACCAAAATACGAGTATGCTTTGGCCCCTCTAGTAGGATCAAACAGATGGATTTTAGATAATAAGAAACAAATCACCTCATGTTGAAGATGTTCAATCTCATCCACCTCAGTATAATAAAACTTAAATGTATGGATGATATTTTCCGTTAATTTAAAAAACGGATAATGAATCTCATTTTGGTATATTCTACTTTTGACATCGGTATCAGAAGTGCCATTGTATAATACAATAGCATCTTCGGTTTCTTGGGTAAAGTAGTTTTTACTCTTAGGTCTTCGGGTTTTCTTTATGGCCATAATATCTTATTTCTTTTCGAGCTTGAACTCGTTTAAGATATCTTGTAACCCTTTTATTTGTTGAAAGAAAAAACCTACCTCATCATCGCTACTAAAGCTACCTTTAGCATCAATTTCCTTCATCTTAGTTTCCGAAACCTCTATTACTCGCGATAATTTGTCTAGGTAGTCTAGATAAACAGCGAGGATATCTTCTTGTTTTTCAAATTTACGAAGAAGGTTTCTGGTAGTAAACCCTAAGGTGACTACTAAAACGGAGAGTATGATGATTGCTATGATCATAAGTTATCTAATAAGTTTTTTAAACCTTCACTTTTAATTGAACCTAGAGCTTTCTGTTGCTTATTTGCGCTTTTCGGCTTGTCCGCTAAGGTAAAATTCTTACCTTGCTTCTCCAAGCTACCATTTAACTTAGGCAACCATTCTCTTTCGAATTCAATACGTGCAGCCATCAAGTCAGCCTGGTGTAGTATAAATGGTAGCGAAGTACGTGGTTTTTGTTCGGGCATATACGCTTTCAAATACTTCTCATTGGCTACGTCGTATAAACCATCATGCGTTTGTATCGCGAGCATTTCGTTGAAAGTATATATAACCCCATGAGACTGGAGCATGAATAAACCACGATCTGGAACGGATGAGAATGGGACTTGTTTGTTAAACATGTAATCCTCACCTAACTTTTCACGTCTCCATTTATCAGTCTGAGGGATGTATGATTCGTTATTTTCATCTCCCATCTTACCTAGATCATGGTTAATAGCAGCAAAAACAAGTTCTTCGGTAGTGAAGGTAGACATATCACATCCTTCTTCTTCCCACAATTTGGCTTGCTTTAGAGCACAACGCACAACACGATTTACGTGTTCAACATACCCTCCAGGAAAGGAGTTGTGGTATTCTTTTTTGTGAGCCGCGGGCATTAACATAATACGTTCTTGATACTTGTTATAGAAGTCAAGAAGTGCTTGTTTACGATCTCCCGTGATGTGGGTTTCGATGTTAGAGGTAAATGTATCCCAATTACCTTGAATTTGTTCTGCTGTTAAGTTCATAACTTTTATTTAATTTATTCTCTATCGATCATATTAGCCATATCGTCTAGTAGTTCTTCACCTTCATCAAGCATCTTGTAAAGATCTTGAAGTGAAATGTTACGACTCGACATTACTCTAATCTGTTGAAGTTTACCATGTAAACGTTCAATCTTTTGTTCAAATAATTGTTTATTTCTCATAATATTGTTTTGTTACGTCTCGGGAGACGTCGCGAGACATCTCATTCCCCCTCTCTCCCCCTATCCTTACTTACTCTGTATTCTAAATATACTAAAGAAAAATTACGGAATCACGTTCAATTTAAGAAAATCTTGAACTTTTTTGATATGAGCACATTTTTTATAGTCTTCTCGTTCTTCCCAAAATGAAATTGCTAAACCACATGCCGTAATTGTATAATCATCTGCGAAGATTTTAGCGGCATCCTTACCTTGTTCTGAGGTTGGATCGTAATCTTTGAGATATACCCAAGCTCGGGTATGTGTAACGAACTCACCTGCATCATCCGCAAAATCTAACTTTTCGGCTAGTTCGGGCATAGCATCTAAAAGTTGATCCATCTTATCTTCCATATTCTTTTGGTTCCAAATAATCTTTTTAAACATACCCAATTTAAATGTTTGGGTTTTCTGTAGTTCGTTAAAGATATCCCCCTCCTCATATTGAGGAAGTTCAAAAGCACTAAAAAGTTTTTCTGGATCGATCATTAGATGTTGGTTTCTACTTCCGATTTACCGTTTTTATAAATTGTCATTTTTGTTTTATACCAATCATCCGAATATGTAAACTCTATCCTACCCTTCAGTAGTTTAGTTAACTCAAGCCCATACTCATCCAACCAGTCTTCAACTTCTTGCTTAGAAAAAGTCCCTTCTGTGAAATATAGATGAGCAATTTGAGCGTATTCTTTAATTTGATTTTGTGTCTTCACGTGTATAAATGTATGTAATTTTTGTATCGCTAGATGCTGTGGTTGTATAATAGTATTGCATAATATCGCGTTATATATGGAAATAATGTGGGGTTCTTCGTGGTTATTTAATTAATAAGGTTTACCTTGTTGGCCATATGTATCAAAATCTTTATAGACTTTGGACTCTAGCTTGTCAACTCTAGAATCTATATACCTAACAATTTCATTGTCGTCATTGTTAGCTCTTTGAGATAAGTTCTGGATTTCAGTACTTATTCTTTGGTTAGTTTCTTGTTCTATTCGATTAGCATATTTATCTAAGTTATCAAATTGTAACTTAAGAGTTTTAATCGCCATGTAATTCACAGATGCCATCACTACCATCATAATTGCAATGACAGCAAGAACACCTAAAATAAATGATGTTATTTCCATAGTTTCTATATTATTATGTCAAAGAACCCCTTACATTATTGCGTAATATACATATGTTTTTTTCAATAAACAAGTTATTTTTCAATATTTATAAGTAAACAATAATTTACAATGGCAAATACTAAACCTTTTACATATAATACAAGCTCTACAGTTAATGGAACTGAACAAATAGGGGATTTAGCTATTGGGATATCGCCTTTAGATTATTCATCAAACCCAGGAGGGTTAAAATGGTGGATGGGTGCTGATGAAGATGATAGATATGTTATTGGGAAAGATGTATCTACCAAAGATTGGCCAACTCCAGTTCCTGAGGGGGATATTGGTAGTGTTAGATTTTGGGCTACTTCTACTGAGGATGATAATGAATTTATTGATTTAACCAATAGAATTGGGGATCAAACTTTTACTACTACATCAGAATGTACAAATTGGTTAACTACAAACGGGTATTGGACTAATTATAATGAGGCAAAGGGTGTAGCTATACAATCTTCTTCTTTAAATAGTTTAACAAATTTAAGTGGTTTAACTCCTTTATTTTATCAAGCAGTATATAATGAATCTAATAGTGATTTTTATATTGCTAATAAAGTAAACCAAAGCTCAGTAAGAGTTCCTGCAGTAATTAATGGAAACGATATTCCTTATTCTGGTGGTGAAGCTAAACAAGGGGTAAGATATTTTCTACAAACTTCATCGATATACCCAACTACCCAATATATAGCAGGATTAGCTTTTAAATCTTCTTCTAATGAATTATTTGCTGCCAGTAAGGGAATTATATCAGGAAGTTTAAACTCTAATTATCTTTCTAAATGGAAAGTAGATGAAATGTCGGGTTTATTTACAGGTTCCCTTACTAGCGGATCCAATTATACAAGAATCTCAGGGTCTACTGGGGAGAATGGATTTATTCTTCCTGGTGGGAATAGTCAAATAACATACAACCCACAAGATGATTTATTATACTTAGGGGGGCAATATTATGATGGTAGTAACTTTAACACAGGGATATTTACATATCCAGTCTCGGATTGGCAAAACCCTAACCCAACTACTGAAATTATAGTTAAAACTCCAAATAATAATAATTTTTATCCTCTTTTATTTTCAAGTACTGATAACTCTGGGAAAGTATTAGTTATGAGAGACTATGAAATTACTAGTGATGTAAATAGAAGTTTTTACATAACAAGAAATGGAAGCATATTAACTACGGGATCTTTTGATGCTAAGTTAAGAGTATTTAGTGAAAATAAAGAAGTGGTTTATAGTGAAGATCAACAAAAATGGTATTGGGGTGGGACTACCTATGATTTAGATGGGATCTGGTTAGCATCAGTTGATTCTAATACTTATGAAGTTGATAGAATCCAATATGAATCTGACGATCAAACTTCTGGTGCAGGAGATGTAACTAATGTACCCATTGCTCTAGATAAAAATAGAAACTGTATTTGGGCATTAGGTAGAAAAACCACAGGGGGAATTGCGTATTATATATATGCTATATATCTTCCTACTTTTAGTGTAACTAAATATAGAATTCCATATAATCCTAATATTTCAACTTCTTCCGATAATACAACTACACCAACTAAGTTATATGTAGATTCTAATAATGATAGATTATTTATATTTAGAGCTAATGGGATTTATAGTTGGAATCTAGAAGATATTTGGCCAATATAAAAAGAGGGAGCAATAGCTCCCTTCTTTACAGCCTCAACTGAGTGTACACTTGACTGCGAATTGAGCGAAAGACCGGATTCGAACCGGCGACCCTGACCTTGGCAAGGTCATGCTCTACCAACTGAGCTACTTTCGCGTTAATGAGGGTAAGATTTGATACCTACACTGTAATGGGGTCGAGCTCCCACCGCCTCTATCTTGGGCTACCTCATTGCGGAGAGGGTGAGATTCGAACTCACGGAACCTTGCAGTTCGCCAGTTTTCAAGACTGGTGCATTCGACCACTCTGCCACCTCTCCTACTGACGTGAATATAATATAGAAATTCTATTACGCCAAGCTATTTTTGGTGAACCCGACAGGATTCGAACCTGTGACCGTCTGCTTAGAAGGCAGATGCTCTATCCAGCTGAGCTACGAGTCCAATATTTGAGGGGCTTCACTTTCATGCGCGCTGAAAGTCCCAACCTAAGCAATCCGTCGATTGTTATCTTAGGGTTTTACGTTTAACTCCCCTACTTTGTACCTCAGGGCGGGCTCGAACCGCCACGAACATTACTGTTCAAGGGATTTTAAGTCCCTCATGTCTACCAATTCCATCACTAAGGCATATCTAAATTAAATCATCATCATCCTCAGGCGACCATAAAGTCTCAAGATATGATTCTATAGTAGCAGCTACACGTTGCGCTTCGTCAAATTCACTAACTACATCTGTAGCTGTTGGGTTATCTGGGTGGAATTCCCATAATTCAGCAATACGTTCTTCAATTTCAAACAATTGATTCATTAAATTTGATTTCTCCTGTGTCATAACTTTTTATTTACCTAAATATACGAAAAATATTTTACTTAGCCCACTCATTCAACCCTATCTCTAAAGCAAGTTTAGGGGAAGCGTAAGAATGTTCTTGCATAGTTTTAAGAGCTTCAAAAATAATTTCAACTCTCATATCATCATTAGTAATCATTTCTACTAAATCAGCAAAACTTTGATCCATTTCTTGATAATCCATAATTTTATCTTATTTAAATGTTAAAAGTATCCATAAAAAAACAACTACAAAAGGCAATACCATTAATATCATAGCAATTTGCTCTTTATCCACCTTCCCAGTCTTAAAAAATTTACCTAAGTTATGTATTAATACCGCAAAACATAAAACTATAAAAAATATACTGTATAACATAAAATTTTAATTTAAAGATGGTGTATATGTGTGTTTCATAAATTCGTCGTATTCCGCAAGGAAATCTTCAAGCATATCGTTTAATGCATCGTTATAGCCCTGCATGTATACGCGCTCATTCTCGCTGTATTCCCGCGAAGGCATCAATGACTCCATTTGATTATCTGCGAGAGATTGTTGGAGCAGTTCTTTAAAGTTCTTCATTTTGTTTTTCTTTAGCATTTAAACGAAGTTGAC
>Ga0187219_1000436_pt1 | contig 19994 bp, 14 predicted proteins | sample 13SPOviralmetaG_FD_130162 | JGI IMG/M metagenome (GOLD analysis project Ga0187219, IMG submission 130162) | Marine viral communities from the oligotrophic San Pedro Time Series (SPOT) site, San Pedro Channel, CA, USA - 13 SPOT_SRF_2010-07-21... | ecosystem: Environmental > Aquatic > Marine >... | reverse complement strand
TGCCTATTTTTAATGATTGAGGAAAATAACTTATTCCACCACCTTGTAATCTAATATCATCCCCTCCCGAAGAGTTTTTTAAAAATAAATTACCATTATAGTTAGCTGGTCCTCCACCTGAACTTAATAGTATAGAGGTTGTAGTACCTTTTTTTATTGATAATTGGGGACTTGAATTATCTGCTATTATAATATTTTTAGCTGTAATAATATTACTTGCACTTATATTTCCAGATGCTGTTATATCTGTAAAAGGTTGATCTATATTGTTTGCTAAAATGTAAGATGCAGTTTGAGCATTTTCAACATGTGATGCAGTTATAGCATGTGACGCACTAATAGCTTGAGAAGATGAATTTGCAGTTAAAGATGTATTAGCAAATGAAGCGGAAATTGCATTTAAAACATATGATGCTGTATTAGCAAATGAAGCGGAAATTGCATTTAAAACATATGATGCAGATTGAGCATTTTCTACATATGAAGCTGTTAAAGAATAAGAGGAACTTATAGCATTAGAGGAAGTTAAATTATTTATAACTGAACCCGATACTGAAATAGATCCTGTTATAATTGTTGAACCTATTAAAGTTTGTACATCTGATAATTCATCTCCAAAAGTATTAGAACCGGATGTGACAATAGTAGATGAAGTTATAAATGAAGATGTTATATTAGTTACTATTAAATTAGTGGCATATATGTTAGTTGCAGTAATACTTTCACTTAAATTTAAATTGCTAGCACTTATATATCCACTTGCGCTTATATTACCTGATGCTGTAATATTTGATTGAAAATCAGGGGCAGCAAAATCAAAATTATAAGCAGGAAGTAAAGTAATAGGATTACCAGAATATAAAGCATGAGGTTGGGCCTTTAATTCCGTATAGTGTTGGTTATCATCTTCACAATAAAATCTTGCTACTGATTGATTACCATTATTTTTAATCGATAGAATTCCCTTATTAATTTCAATATTTCCTGAAGAAGTAAGATTAGAACTAAAAACAACATTAGATCCTGTTTGATATATAGACCCTGTTATTATAATATTAGCATCTAAATCTGAAGAGGATATTCCTGAACCTGTAATAATAATTCCATATCCATTATTTTTTCCTAATTTAACAGTGTTATCTTGATAAATTTCTAAAACGGGAATTCCTGTTACATTATTTACTGAGAAAAGTTTATTATCACTTTCATCATCATCTATAGAAAATAAAACTCCCCTAGAACCTTGTACTTCAAATATAGTAGAACCACTTCCATGTATTTGGGTTGAGCCTGTAACAATTAAACCACTTTGAGAAATTAATAATGAACCTGTTATTTCTGCTGATCCAGAAAAAGGAAAGCCTGTTCCTGTACCTCCACTACTACCACTACTATAAGAACCTGTTTTAAATATATTTCCATCATTATCTACTGTTAAAACACTTGTTCCATTTGGGGATTGAGATGGATTAATTTTAACATCACCACTTGCAGTTAAAGGTCCTATTATTCCTAATGAACCTGAAATAGTAATATCATAAGCTTCATTTCCAGTAAGGGCATTTACAGATTGTGAGACATGAGCTGCTTCAATAGCTTGTCCTGTTTGAATGTTATTTAATGATAACTTTTTAGCCATTGAAATTTATTTTTACATTCCTCCATTAACTTGAGATTCTAATACTGATATTCTATTTGTTAAAATTTGAATTGTTTCTAATACATTTTTGTTAGTAGGAGAGTATGAACATGATAAGGCATATGATGAAGAAATAGAATTAATTGCAAAAGATGATGTTCCTATTATTTGGTTTTGAACTTCAATATTAGTTACATTTAAAGTATTTGAAGAAGGATTAAATGTAAAATTTAAATTTCCTTCAAATGTTCCTTCCTTATTATATTGAATTTGAGTATTTGAACCTCCAGGATTTTGATTTTGAGATGAAATATATGATCCTGTTTTAAAAATTTTTCCGCTACTATCTATAGTTAAAACATTAATTCCTTCAGAAGATAATGAAGGAGAAATAGTAGTATCACCTTTAATTTCAATATCATATGAAGCAGCACCATTTAAAGCTTCTATAATTTGGAGTATTTGAGATGCTTGCATTGCTTTACCATCTGATATGCCTGTTGAATTTAATTTTGTCATAAAAAAGTATTCTAATTATAAATATTATAAATCTAAATTAACTAATATAGTAGTATCTGTTACATTTGAACTTTGTAAAGGTTGAGATAATTTACCTACTGCTACTAGTTGGTTTGTATTATTATATAATCCTACTGTTGTTACATAAGGTTGAAAATATGAACCAGTCAAAAAATCATAAACTATTCCACTATTTAAACTACCTGAGATAGCTGATGGATTTTGAGTGTATGTATATTCATTTGGATTAAAAGTACATTTATATTGTGATTCATATATTGTTATTGTACTTTGAAAAGAACATGTAACATTAGTTGTTGTTATTAAATAGTTTAAATCATTGGAATTAGCATTACTATAAGAACCTGTACCATATACAGCAGTACCGTAAACACTTCCTGTAATTGATGAACCAGCTGCAGTAATAATAGCCATTCCATGTTGATATATTATATCTCCAATTTTAGCTCCATCTTGAAATAAACCCCCATTACCATCATCAGTTATAATACCATCTGATGTTCCATTATATTCAAATTTAAAAGTTCCGGGTTTAATATATTCTCCAAATAAATTTGAAGGTATAGCTATGACTCCTATTTCATCATTAGAAGCTGAAGGGAATAATCTGTTTGCATCTAAAGTATTAGATAAATAATTATCATACATAGGTTGGTAAGACCCGCTTCCTCCTTGAATTGTAATAGTACCATCAGAATTAAATTGAGGCAAATTAGCAGGTGAACCATCATCACCATTTAAGTAGTTAGAATAATATAATTGTTTAATTGAATTATATATAATTTGTTTATTGTATGATGCTATTTGACCCGTAGGGTTTGAACCTGATTGGAAAGAAGAAGTAATATTTGTACCAATAAATCTATCTATACCAATATTAGAAGTAGTAAAGTCCCCCCCGATAAAAGAAAAATTTTTATTTGCTTTAAATGGAGTTACTATAACATCCGATGTAGTTAATGACTTGTAAACACTCATTCATCCTAAAAATCTAATTTCATTCTAATTAAAGATTCTTTTGTAAAATCTTTTAGTAATGGTCTTGAAAGTTTTGCTACAGCTAATAATTCATTAGCATCATTATATAATCCTACAGTGGTAATGTAAACCTGAGGATTATCTATAAATTGGGTATAAATAATATCTCCAGTTGATCCAGAAATAAATGAGGGATTTTCAGAATAATTAAATTCTGAATTTCTTAATCTAGCAAAAATAAAATCTGAAGTAACTGTTTCAGAAGAATTAAGTTGAAAAGCAGAACCCGAAGATATAGCATTAAATAAAGTTAATTGATTTGTGCCATTTATAACTGAAGAACCATTATTTGCAGATAAAGATATTACATCATTTAAAGCTTCTGGATTTAAAAATATTGTACCTATATCTGGAAAAAATAAACCATAAGATCCTGAATTTGTTGTATATCCTCCATTCCCTACAGCTGCTCCAGTTCCATTAGAACCTGAAATTAGTTGTAATACTCTAGTAGATCCTAAAAAGTTTTGTACAGATACATCATTAGAATTATCGGTTAAATCTATGGATCCTATACCTGGGTTGGTGATTTTTAAATTAAATGTTCCAGGAAACATACTTTGTTTATATCTTGCTCTATCTACAGATAATACCCAAAAATTATCCATTACTACAGCATTACTACTTGTAGCTAAATTTGATAAAGAAGCCCCACCAGTTGCACCCTGACCTGTAACAAATACTGAATTTTCATCTTCTAAAATCATACTTCTATAAGACCCATAAGTAATTGATGAGGGTGATGCATTTGGGTATTCATTGTTAAAAGCTATACTTCCGGATCCTAATTTGCTAGCATATGCTATGTCAAACTGGACTTCAGCTTCATCTAATTCTCCTGCTACTTGATATACACTTAAATAATAATTTCCAGAAGTACCTGTTTTTTGGGCAGATGAAGTAAAAAATGATGTTAATGTTGGTATTCCTGTAGTCCATGCAGTGGATTGTATGGCATCAGCACTAACTACTAAATCATCATTGTCAAATCTTTTAAAGCTCATATCTTATTTTTTTATCCTTGTTTAGTTTGAGTTATAGTAACAGGTATAGTTAATCTAGCCCCACTATCTAAACCTACTACAGTTAAAGTTGTATTTAATTGATTACTAGAGGCAAATAAAGTATTTACTGTAGTTGATCTTAAATTAATTTGAGATCCTATTACCGTAGATGATACATTTGTACCTAATGTTGTTGTTGAAGTAGCATTTTGAGATGTTGCTGCCGTACTTTGAATTCCTATTCCATTAAATGTAGCCATTGTTCTAACATCTGCTATTGTAGCTGTATATCCAGAAGTTTCATTAATTGTATTATTACCTAAATAATTTAATGTTTGTGGAGTAATAGCTATTGAAGCTCCTTGTTTTAATGTTATAGCTGAAAATCCTAAATCTAATACTGGTAGTTTAGCTGTTCCTCTTGGTAAAGTAGATAATTTATATTTCATTATTTGGCTCTCATCTGGGAATGCTTCTAATAAAGGCATGTTTTGAATTGCCTCTCCATAAAATGCAGAACCCGAGGCATGGTTAGGATTATATAAAGTATAATCTATTTCATCATCTGCAACTGCAAATTGTGTTATTCTAAAAGAACCATCATTTTTTGCTAACAATTCTCTACCTTTTTTAGTTAAGATAGCATCAACTGTTACTACTTGATTATTTAAATATCCCATTTGTGTTTAATTATATATTATAAATATGTGTTTTTATTGTTTCTAATCCAAATTATTTTTAAATTATATTTTTTTCTGTAAGGAGTTTTTTAGCCTTTCCAGGAAGATCTGCTGCGCTTGTATTTTCTATACCTGCAGAGTATAATAATCCTCCAATAGCACCTATCCCTGCTATATCAGGCATAAGTTGTGCCCCTGCAAATCTACTAAATACAGTTAATTGAGTTTCTCCTTGACTTCCTGTAGTTATAAGAGGGGCTCCATTAAAAGCTAATTCAAATGTTCCAGAACCTGATACAGAAAAAGAATTACCTTTAATGTTAATAAATCCATTATCTTCTCCAAAGAAAGGAATAGGATTAGCAAAAGAAACTATGGTTTGTTCAAGCATTCCTCGTACTAAATCATCATTTACTATTTCAATAAGTTCTTCCTCGGGGGTAATTATATATTTTATTACAAATTCATTCATGTTTGTTCCTAAAGGAGCATTAGGGCCAGCACTAGAAAATGAAGAATTTTCATAATATATAACATTAGTAGCTACTGAGGATTGAGCATTAAATCCACTTCCTGTATTAAAAGTACTTACCTCGTTTGTTGAAGCATATTCAGGTGATAAAATTGAAGTTTGTGTAAAAGCAGATAAGGGATATGAGGCCTTTGTTGCTTCATAGTTTTTTAAAGCTTTAAAATTTACAGGAAGAATTTGGGATGTACTATAATCTATATCTTGTAATTGTTTATTAGGTCTAGGTATAGTAGCATTTCCTTGTAAAACATCACAGTTTGTTCCTTCAAAAGGTGTTGTAAAAGGAGGTTCTAAAACTAAACCAAGATTTGTTTGATCTGTGTAAGAAGATGATATAATAAACTGAAATCCTGGGTTAATATCAAAAGAAGAATAATTATAAAAACTAGTAGATCTAGCTATTAATGATATATAATCTCCTGGGTTAAATTCACTTGCTGAAATAATTGTGTCTATGTTTATATTAGCTGTCCCTGAATTTGCGGGAGTCCATATAGCTCTATCTCCTATTTCAACTACACCTTCAGAAGGACCATAACCACTTATAAAACCTAAAGTACTATAAAGTTGAAGATCTGGGTTAGGGCCTTTTACTACTGAAATATAAGTATCACCTGGAAAAAATCCACCAGTTGCAGATGGAGATTTTAGGGTAATAGACCCAGAAACTATAATTCTTAGATCTTGTTGTAGATATGTTTTTATTTTATATACTCCATAAGACCCAAAACTACTATTTGCATTTCCTGCAGATTCAAACCCTAATAATGGGTCATTATTAGTACTTGTACTTCCTAATCCTCTTCTAAGTATATAAGTATAAGTTGCAGCTAAATTAGAATCATCAGATACTTCAGTAGTAATATTAACATTCATGTTTTCAACTATTCCTGGGTCTGATCTGTATATAGAAGATGTAGGTTCATAATCAACTATAAAATTATAATACTTATCTGTAAAAGTACTACCTATAACATTATATTGAACTTTAGAACCATCTTCCCAAGGAATAGTTATAGAAGATAAATTAGATAATGTATTAGATATATCTTTACCTATTCTATTTTGTCTTGAAATTTTTATGTATCTTGTGTATAATTCTGACATTTTTTTTATTTATGATACCCTAACTTTAATAGCAAATATTTTATAATCTGATGGTGTATAAGGGAATAATGTTTTAGGTATTGTAAAGTTTCCAACATTACCGGTAGCATCTTGTACATAAAAATATACCCAATAAAAATTTAGACCCCCTTGATTAGTCCCATCATATCCTATTTCTAAAGCCCCATTACTAGCCATACCTATGTTAAAATAATTTACACTATTATAAGTACTATCTGCTACAGCCCAAGCAGTAACTCCACTACCTCCACGTGTAGCGTTACCTCCACCAGTTATAAATCTAAGGCCTTCTAAGGATTGTATAGAACCATCATTCCAATCAGAACCAACACCATTTCTAAATAAAGGGACACCCCCCAAAATAGATGATTTTGTAGATGAAGATCCATTAGTAAAAGATTTTTGAGTAACACCATTAGAATATACATCACTATTTCCTGCAAAAGTTTGACTGGATAAAGTAGAATTTAAACTAAAAACATTATTTCCATCTATATTATAAGTAGGAACTCTATTATATAAAGAAGCAGTTGCTCCTGATATAGTATATGGGTGTTTAGTATCAATAGCAGGTTTAATTGAGAATGAAGCACTACCATTAGTATCTGTTCCTGCAGTAGTAGCTGATGAGGTAATTTTGAAGTTTAATGTAATATTTTCTGCACTTGCATATGAAAGGGCTCCTTTAAATGGTTGAGCATCTGCATTACGTACAAATTTAATTTTATTAGGATCACTTATTGTTCCTCCTCCTTCTTTAGTAATAGTCCATTCGCTACTAATATCAATTCCATTTGCCATAGCAACACTTACATTATTTAAATCAAAATTATATATAGATTCTGAAAACTGGTTAATAGGGATTAATCTAGTATATCCTGTTGTACCTAAAGAGCTAGAAATATCAACAGTTCCACCATTATTTATTCCTTCATTCCAAAGCCATTTAAAATCTGTAGTTGGACTATTGTAAAAACCAATGCTTTGAGTAGTAGAATTTAATACATTTTGAATAACAAAACTTACAGGAGTATTTTCTGTTGATGGAGGTGGAGTTGGACCAGATCCTGATGGTGCTGGGGGTGGTGCAAAAGATGAAGTTTCTTTGGTACCACTATATATTTGTAAATATCCATTAAAGGGTAAATTTTCAAATTTTAAAAATTCATTAAGATTATATGTAGGTTCATCATATATTCTAACCCCAAACATTTCTGTGGTTTTATATATAGGTTGTTTAAAATTAGCACATCCTTCATTTAATTCTCCATTTGTAATTAACATAACAGAACCACTTAACTCCCCATTATAAAATTCATCTTGAGATTGATGAATCTGAGTTATATTTCCTAGTAAAGAAGGAGTTGTTATATTATAGCTTTGGGTAACATTAAATTGAGGGATAGGGTCAAATGTATAATTAGTTGTAGTAACTGTGTCCCCAGAAAATCCTATAGAATTTCCAGCTGAAGAGGTAAAAAATGTTAAAGTAGGATTTAGAACAGCTGCCCCTTCCTCAGATACAGCATAACCATTAGCTAAAACCAGGTTGTTAGAAGTTACATTTAAAACTAAAGCCCTAAATGAATTTCCTGTGAATCCCGAACCTGATATAAAAACATTATTTACTTTAAGCCCATCAACATCTAAAATAGATACCCATAAATTAGGAACTGAATTTGGGTTAGAAGTATTAATATAAGATGTAAAAAAGTCTATTCCAGGGGCATTAGTTTGAAAATTTGATGATCTAAGATCTAAATTTTGAGAAAATGAAGTAAAAGGTTGGTCAAAAGGGAATTCATTATAACTTGCACTGTATATAGGGGTAATAGTTGTAGTAGTAAAATTAAAAGAATTATTATATGGATTAAACATACCTCCAGTACTACCAGAAATAGACCCCATTGTAATAGAACTTGTCAATAATTCATTTATTGGGGGTTGGATTTTGGGTTGTTTATACTTATTTCTTTCTAATAAATGTTGTTTTACTACTAAACCAGATGCTAAACTTGTTTTTACAGGTATAAAATCTTTAATCATTTTAAATAATGAATTATCAAAAAATTTTATTAACCTAACAAAATCTACTAAATCATATTGTTTAATATATTTTTTAAAATAATCTTCACTTAAATTATTTAGGTCTGGGTATAGACTTCCAGAAAATCTTTGTCTAGGGTCGCCTATATAATCACCAATATTAAAATGACCCATTTGTCCTATAATATCATCATTAATTTGGTTTTGTGGAGAAAAGGCTACCTCTAAATAGTTCACATTATCTGTATATGAGGCACTTGCTTCAGTATTTTGAGATAACCTACGAATAGGTGATAAAGTATTTCCCGATGGTATTATATCATTTTCTGATCTAATCTTATCTGTAGTTCTATTTTTAATACCAACTGCAGGTTGATCTAAAAAGAATGTTTCGGTATTAGTTTTATAAGTTCCTTGAGGATAAGCTCTAGAATTATCTAGGTAAAAATTACTATTACTAGTAAAAGATTGAGTTATATTATAAGACCCAGTTACTTTAGGATGAATTGATGTTTTTGTTGTAATAGATAAAGGTGTTGTATCTAATTCACTTCCTAAAGCAGCTCTAAATATTAATTGATCAGGTGCACTATTAACTCCATTACCTTCAAAAGATAAAGGATTCATTACATAATCTTTAAATACACTTTCACTTATTTGTTGAGTGTAATATCTTATTTCTTGAAGTGATCCTGAAAAGGGTTCATATGGTGGAAAATTTAAAGAAGATGATGCAAAAATTGAATTATCTCCATTTGTCCAACGCGCATCACTAGCTCCTGTGATAGAATTAGAATCATAATATCCAATAGAAGTTCCATCATTTCCATTATATATTTTATTACCTGCATATAAATTGTAAGTCCCAGATTTATCAGTAGTAACCATAACTGACCACCAATCTCCATTATAAAATGGTAATGATATGCTAGCACTTACATTAGGAAAACTATAATTAGGAATAAATCTTAAATTAGCATATTGATAATTTGGGTCTTTTATAGAACCACTATGTGAACCACTTATTAAACCTGATCCAGTATAGTCTAAAAGAAGTTCTGCAGTATTAGCACCACCCTTTATTTGCCATAAAGACTGAGATAAGTTTGTGGGAGGAAATTCTTCTGATTTGAATCTAAGTTGTACTGTCGAAGGTACATTACCTGAGGCATTCCAATTACTATTTATAGCCCAAGATGAAGTAATAAAATTTGTGTTAGGTCCTACTCCTAAAGCATAATTAAAATTATTAAAATATAAATCATAATCATTAGCGTTAACTTTATCTTTACCACCGAATTCAGATATTTTTAATATAGTATCAGGTATACCATATGAAGTTATTAACGCTCGTAATCCAGAAATAGTTCCTTTTGATTTGAGCAGGTATGGGATGTTATGATAAATTCTTTTATATAAAGATTTATTAGTATCATCCATTGATATTACATCATTTGATGCCGATATTAATGTATCTACAAATTCAAATCCCGTAGGGGCAGGTAATGATCCTGTTATTTCTGGGAATGGGAATAGACTACCATTAGGGGTCATTCCTAAAAATGCTGTATATAGTTCCTGGTTAGAAAAATTATTTTGGTATAATTTAACTCCAAAGTCTTTAATAGCATCAGATACTAAATCTTTACTAACCCCAAAGTCTAATCTATTATCCGCATTATATTTTTGAGTAATATCTTTTGTATACAACCAAACATTATCATAATATTGGGCAACCATATCAACAAATAATTCATATGGTTGATTAGCTGGGTCTTCTCTTAAATATTCAGGAATTGATTTTTTAAGTTCATCTGGATTAGCGTTATCAAAATTAGATGCTGATAATAATTGTCCTCCAAAATAAGTACTTCCTTCTGTTGTACTTCCTAACCAATTTAAAACTTCAGTACTATTTTCTTTAGCAAGTTCATATGGTTTTACTGATGTAGTTTTAGGCCAAGTAAAAGAACTACTTTCATAATATAAAAATTTTTCATACCCATCAAAGTTTTGAATAATATTTGATGTTTTTTCTTCTAATATATTTAAAGAATCTACAGAACTTGTGATTGATTGAAGTTGATCTATTGAACTTGAGTATTGTTCTAATAATCCTATTTTATATTTAAAATTTTCTAATCGTGTTTTAGCAGAGCTAAAGTGAATAAATTTATTAAAGTCTGTATAATCTACATTTATATTAATATTAGATGAAGAAAGAATTCCTTGAATTTGGTTAAAGGAACCAGTTGAAGTCCCATTTATAATATCATTATATGATAAGTTTAGGGATGAGTTATTAACTTCATTTTTTAAAGGTAAAGAAAAATTAGGGCCTAAAATATTAATTGTATCTATAACTTCTATAGGTTCTTCTTGTACATCAACTTGAAAAGCTTCAGGTTCATTTAAAGTAGTAACAACCCATAAATTTGATTTTAAATCAATATTTAAAGGTAAAGGTTTATAAAGTTTAATTAAAATTGTTGGATTTAAAAGATCTTTATCTTCTAATTTTACATTGTTAGCTATGTATAAATTATTCCCTCCTAAATTAAGATAAAAATCAACAAAATAAGGTTGTTCTTCTCTATATCTTATAAAATTATTAGTTTGTTCTATAATATCTAAACTAGATAAAATATTACTATCTAATCTTATTTCTGTTCTATCAGAAGAAATTTCTGATATAAATAAATTATTGCTAGAGTTACCTATTCTATTATTCAGAAAATTATAATAAGCTATTGTGCTTCCTTCATCATATCCTAATTTTTTTAAATCTTCATCTGGGTATATTTGGAAGTTAGTAATTTCATCTGGGTTAGAATCTATTATTTTATATCCTAAATAATTTAAATTAGAATTTAAAAGTTGTTTAGTTGGAGAAAAAACAAAAAATTCTATATAGCTTATATCTGATAAAATTGAATCTATGGAAAAATTAGCTACTAAACCTACATCTTTAGCATTATAACCTTTAGATTCAAAAGTTTTTGGTGATATTCTGGTGATATTAACCATTAATTAAGTATTTACTTGTCCTATTTGTTTTTGAGTTTCTAATAATTCTTCTCTTAATTCAGAAATTTCTTGTTGTAAAGCTTCTATTAATTCATCATTTTCATTAAAGTTAATATATTCAGCACTAGATTTAATTAAATATTCATGTGAAGTTTTATCACCAAATTCAGGAATTTGATAAAAAATTTCTTCATAAATGTTAAAAAATTCTTGAACTGAGGGAGTATTATCTATTTCTTCTTGGATTTGTTGTACTCCAAGTTCATTAAAAGAAGTATCTATAGTTTTAAGATAATCTCTTTTACTAAAAACTCTTTTATTATTTAAATTTATTTCTTGAGGCATTATATAGCATTTATAACTTTAAAGTAATAATTATCATCTAAAACTAATGTAGAACCCTTTATATTAGTTTTAACACATATTTTATAATATCTTTCTGGTTCTAATCCATTCATATATACATCAAAATAATTTCCTTTACTATCTGAACTTAATTGTGTGTAACTAGTGTCGTAATTTACAACAAATTCGTTGGTCTCCAAATCTTTTATAGCATAATATGAAGCTGTTGGTAAATAATTAGTTCCCGTAAAGAAAGAAGATGTTTGAAATACTTTCTTTGGATATTTAGGTGCAACATTAAATCTAAACCTGTTAACACTTTGTGGGGTAAATACCCCAGGATTTTCTGCTAAAGCCGTAGCAATGTTAGTAGTATCTACTATACTAGCTGTAGCGGATCCAGTTAATACGCTTGAATAATCTCTCCATTTAAATTCTAATTGGGGTGGGTATATAGTATTAGTATCAACACTATAAAATTTCATTATAGGTTGTATAGAAGTATTAGTAGTAAATTCAACTAAATCTTCCCATTTTGTAATAAAACCATTATTTAATATAGAACCACTATACCAACGAGAAACTACTTCTTTAACACTTAAATTTATATCTTTTTGACTTCTAATATCAAATGATTGAGATACTTTAAAATTAGTACTACCTGAATTTATTAACCATGCTCCTCCTCCTGAAGGTATGTAGTCTGTATTAAAAGATCCTGTAACTGTATTCCCAAAAGAATCTTCTCCACTAGATGACCAAGCTACAGAACCTGAAAACCAATTACACCCATCTGTTACTATAGGGCTATCTAAGTATGTTCCTGTACCATTAGGCCAAGATTGAGCTATAGGATAAATTTCTACTTTAGTTTCTTCAGTTAAACCTTGAGCTGTAGCTATATAATTTCTATAATTTACATCCCATTCACTAGTTTTTATTTTTTGGTCTATTACTTCTTCAATTTCTGATTGTACAAATTCTACTAAATATCTTGATATTTGGGGATTAGTACTTTTATTAATATTAGAAATTTCAAGTATGGGATCCATACCCGTGTTCATAGAAGGGTAATATGAATATAAGGTTGAATCTTTATATGGAAAAATTTTATATATAGCCATGTTTTAATTTTATAGTGGTACTACTCTACCCTTAATATCATTATTAGGAAATTTTACTTCAAAAATACTAGTATCTAAACTTGGATAAATTACTTGATTAGATGTTGCGGATAATATATCATAAGCATAAGGTGAATATCCTTGTGATGTTCCTGCTTTATTAGATATTTTTATATCTTTAACGGTTTGAACTCCATTAATTCCATCTAACATTACAAATAAATTTTTTAAGAGAATTGGTTGATTTAATTGCCATTTATCTCTATTAAAATATTCTTGTAATAAATTAATACAAGATAATATTACTTGGCTGTTAATAAAGTTAGGTAATACTACTATTTCAAAATCTACAGCTATGTTAATAATATAAGCATCTTTAATTTCAATACTATCTCCAATTGTTCTATAGTGGGAAAGATAAGTTCTTAAATTCTTTTTTAAGGCTTCTGTAGGTGATGAAAATTGCCCTAAAATGTTTTGAGATAAAACATACATACATAAAGTTTCTAATGTAGAGGTTTGATTATCAATTTTAGGTTTTTCAATATATACTTTTGATACAGTTCCAAAATCTGAAGGCATGCTTAATGCTCTAATCATATAGTCATCTAATGTAACTGTTCTTTGTTGAGTCGATATTTGCATTAGAGTATTTTGTCTAATTTCTTGTAAAGTATCTCCAGATTTACCCCCACTAGCAGCTTCTGAGTTATTAACTGCTAAAGAGTTAAATATATAATTAGCAATTGAAGTATCTGATATATTTGAGTTATTAAAAAATGAATTTTGGATATTTAAAGTTGTTAAGGTATTTTGAGGTGAATTTGATCCTACACCACCACCTGTTAAATATCTTACTGTTAAAGTAGTATTAGAAGGTGCTATACCATAAGTATTTGTAAATAAAAAGTTTGTAGGTGAATATGCTGTTGTAAGTTTATCTTGTTTAAATGGTAAACCTATACCTATATTATTTGGGTTTGGTGTTATTAATTCATCTGTATCTTCGGGATTTCCTGCTCCAAATTGGATTTGTAAGTTGTTTTCTGATATGAACCTTGTAGCAAAACGTCTTTGACATTTTTTAAGTTGTAATAAATAAGGTACTTCACCAACATCTGCTACATTATTAGGATCATTTGGGTTGGTATTTTTTATACTATCAAAAACCATTTCTTGAGCTAAATAATCTACTTCAGACCATATATTACCATCAGAATCAGTAATATCTAATATTTTTATTATGTTTTCTGCCTCTAAATTAACTGTGGGGAATTTTAAAGGAGTTCCAAATGTAAAAGAAGTTGTATTAATAGTAGCAGAAATAGCTTTTCTTTTTTTCTTTGCTAGAAAAAATTCAGGATTATTACCAGAAACTTGATATATTGAAATTTCTGTAGGATCTAATGAACTTGAAAATGAAAAATCACATTTATCTTGAATTAAAAAATTATTATTTCCTGTAGAAGGATTAATAGTAGTATTTTCACCTATAGTAATAGCATATTCATAGTCTGGGATATAATTTCCATTTACTAGTTTTGAGGGTAATTGTTGAAATAATTCTATTTCTACTTGAGCAGCTCCTGTTACTTTAGGTTTATAACCAAACATATAAGCTAATTCATATAAATTATTAGTTTGAGTAGCAAATTGAGTAAAAGTTTCTTCTAATTGGTTATCTAAATAAAAAGACATTATATCACTTACATAAGCTGCTTGTTCCATAAACATCATTCCAGGAGATGCAGGGGAAAAATCATTATATGTATTAGGAAAATAAGTTTGGGAAAACTCTATTAATTGATTTCTAATACTTGAAAAATCTCTATTTAGATATTTTATATTTCTTTTTATTTCGGGCATTATTCAAAATTCAATTCTACAGTATCATATATGTTAGTATTTATTATACTATATTTTAAGTCTACTGTTATATTATTATTATCAGTTTGTTTTAATATTTCTAAACTGTCTACATTCACATTTGGGAAAAAATTATTTAATTTAAAAGTTATAGTATCTTCTAAACCATCTAAATTATTATCAGTTATTTGTTCAAAAATAAAATCTCTTAACCCCCCTCCAAAACTTGGATTTAAAGGTCTTTCTCCAGGATTAGTTAAAAAAAAATTAATTAAGTTATTTTTAATAGAATCCTTAGTAGTATAATTTAAATCAAAAGGAGTTTGAATAATTGACAAATTTAATGGAAGAGTTATAGATCCACTAGTAGATGTATCTTGCAATGCTCCAGGTCCTGAAAAAGGTATATTAACTCCTACAGCAGCATTTTTATTTAAATCAATAGGTGATATTTGTTTTTGTCCAAATGCCATTATTTAGTCATTAATCCCATTATTTGGTTTATATTAACTTCTCCATCTGGTAAGCTTCCATTTGGAGAGGTTGTATCTCCTGCTCCTTGAGGGTTAAAGGGTTTATTACCCCAACCCCTAGCATGTGTACTATTCATATTTATCCCTGTTTCACTTATAATATTAGCATATTGTTGTCTTTGTTCAGTTAAAGATTTTTTAGGTGTTTGTGTAACAGGTGGAGGTGTTGTTGATGTAATGCTTTCTTGTATTGGTTGTGTGGTTATAGATTTAGGTGCTTTAACTGCTTCTAGTAAAACTTCCTTTAGCTCTTCTTGTATAGCCTCTCTAACGGCTTCTTTAATTATTTTTTTAAGTGCTTCGGTTTTCATTGTTGTGTTTGTTATAAATATTAAATTAATCTGCTTTTAAATCATTTGATTCAATATAATATACTAATTCATCTATTAATATTTGATCATCAGAAGAAAATGAAGCTTCTCCTCTAAGCATAACTATTCCTTGGGGGTTTTTAGCTATAGCTCTTCTTCTTTTTACTCCATCTATTTCTATATTATCTATAGTTATTACTGCCATATCAAACCCATTAACTTTCCTTATTAAAGGTGAACCTTGATCTGCCTGTTCTTGGGTAAGTCTTTGTAATTCTTTTGTTAATTCATTTTCAACTGGTGTAGGAAAAGCAATAGAATCTTTATTTGGGTTTTTTTTAGATAGTTCTTTAGTACAATCTCCTATTAATAAATCTAATAAAGATAATAGTGCTAAAATTTTAACTAATAATTCAATTATAATAGCTAAAATTGATACAATTCCAGGAATTATTAGTTTCCATTTTTTTACTTGTCTTTTAGTTTCATCTACTACATTAGCTGTTGCCGTTGGTAAAGGAGTAACAGGGGTTATTGGAATAAAAGTCAAAGCTAATAAAGCTGGAAGAGCTATATCTAAAGCTGTTACTGTTTTATCTCCAATTTTAACAGTAAAATCTATTTTTTTTAAAAAATTATAAATATTATTTAAAGCCCTTGTTAGTTTATTTTTTAGCCTTATTATTTTTTGTAATTCTTGAAGATTTTTTGGACATTTAGCTCCTAGTTCACTTAATTTTTTTCCTGCTGCCATCATTAATAAAGCTTTTCCTATATCACATATATCAAATTTAGCTAATAGAGCTGCTATTTGAGGAATTAAGGTAGTTTTTAATCTAATAACTAAATTATTCATAGCCTGTTGGAATCTCATTTGAAAATTTACTTTAGGGGCAGTTAAATTTTTTAATTGAATATCTGGAAATATTAATTCTTGTCTTTGGAGTTTTGGGAATTTAATATTAAATGGGGATAATTTAATGTTTAGTTTTTTTCTAGGTTTACCATTTAAATCAATTAAAGGTATTGATTTTTTACACCACCCATTTAATTTACAACTTAATTTAGGGATATTTTCATCATTTGAAGGTTTAATTAAATTAGATTTAGGGATAGGTAGAGATGGTTCTGGAGAGGAAGTTATAATATTCGGATCTTCTTGGGTAGATTTTCCTTTATTATTTTCAATAAATTTTTCTTCTTCGGATTTTAACCTTTTTTTTCTTAATTTTCTATTTGTTGGAAATTTAGGCCATCCAAAATTAAAATCAAATAATCTAGGAAGTGATATTTTAGGGAGAGATATTGATGGTAAATTTATATCTGGAAAGTTAATTTCTGGGAATTTAAATTTAATTCCTTTTTTAATTTTTTCTTTTTCTTCCTCAATATTAGTTTCACCTATGGGTAAAGGAGTTACTTTACCTCCACCTGTGGTTTTATTATAAGTTTCTATAGGAGTAGGTGTTGTACCTACATCTATTAGTTGTGCAGGTATAAGTTCAGGAGTAATAATATCAATGACTTCTAATTCTGCTATTTCTTTAGGAGGTATTTTTGAAAAGACTGGTTGTGGGGAAAGTGTAGGATCATACCCTTCAAGAGTAGTAGGAGTTTCAGTAGTAGAAAGAGGTCGGGCTTTAATTGGAGAGGGTTTAAATAATTCCTCTGTTTTTTGATCATCTACTTCTAATTCTACTAAGTTGACAGGTATTTCTTTTGGGTTGTAATTTGGAGGTGGATACATTCCCGTTATTGTATAACTCCCATCTTTAGCTGTAGTGGTTTTTTCTCCATTAGGTCCAGTAATTTCTACATTTTCAATAGGGCTTCCACATGCATCTGATGTAATGTATCCTTGGGTAGTGTAAGGGATTTTTTTATTACAAAAATCTATATCTCCTACTAGCCCTACTTTTCTAATAAAAGAATTAATATTATTATTTATAAAATTTTTAGCTATATTTTCATAATCATTTCCAAAAGGAACTTCTCCTCCTCCCGAAAACTCATTTTCCATTCCTGAAGGGAAATTTTTTAAATTATAAAGAACATCTAAAGTATTAGTTTTTCTAGAATCAGGATATTCTATTATTTGGATAACTCCACTTAAATTACTATTTTTAGAACATAAAGCATATTCGGCTAATAATATAGGTTCAGTTGGAACTGGATCTGGAGGAAATTGATGGGGAGGGATGATTAAATTATCTCCAGGTAGAATAAAATCAGGACCTACTAATAATTCACCTACTGAATTTAATCCTGATCTTGGGAGGAGTAAATCTTTATTTGCTTCTATAATTTCTTCTTTTCTAGTATTTCTATCAACTCCTTCAATAGCATATTTATCTGCTATTTTTAGAATCCAATCACCACTAACTACAGTATAAGTTAGGGGATAAATAGCATCTATTTGATCTTGTTGGGTTGACATTATAAAGTTTTACTTTTTTTAGATAAAATATTATCTAGATTATCTTTTATATTTTGTAAAGCTTCCTTACAATTACTAGCAACTAATGAAGTAGAACTATCTGGAACTGGAAGTCCGCCAGGATAAAGAGTACTAAACTCTATTACTCCTACTAACTGTATTAAAACAGATAGCATAAAATCTAAATCGCTTTTAAGAGCATCTCCTAAAACTAAAGGTTCACATGCATCTTTACCTCCTAATTTAATAAGATCTCCTGCTTGAACTATAAAATTAGAAGGGGTATCAAAATTAAATCCTTTTCGAGAATTAAAACTTATTGTTTTTTTAGCATTTAACAAAATATGGTCTGTATTAGAACCAAAAAATAAACGTCCTGAGTTTATTAAAACTTGATTAGATGAATATGATGAAGGGGAATCAGGTGCATCTTCTTTTTTATATGAAGCAAATGAAGATCTTGGATAAATTGGAATGGATTGAGTTGAAGTTAAATATATTGAAGATAAATCTTTTTCAATATCTTCAGTAATTGTTTCCCACCCATTTTTATCTATATTTTCAGGTTGACCATTTCTTATAATAGTAAGAGGATTTCCATTAGTACCAATATCAGACCAATTATTTAAATTTACTTCATCAGGTGCACCATTTTGTGCAGTACTACCTAATCTAATGCTATTTCCCCATCTACCTTCATATATTATATCTCCTGCAAAGGGTAATAAGGGATGAATATTATTTCTTTCAATAAAAGTATCTTGGGATAAATTATTATTACTATTTAATCTTATACTATTTCCATCTTTAGTAGTAGAATTATAATCCGTTTTTCTTACAACTGATCCTCCTGTAGTTTGTTCATAGTCTTTATTTACAGATCCAGGGGTTTTTGGGGATAAAGGATTAGGGTAAGCATTATGGTGAGGGCTATTCCATATTCCTATAACATTTATATAATAATATGTTTTGGATGATAATAATTTTCCTATATTTTTAGTAGGTAATGAAAATATCATTACTAATTCATTTATTAAAGGGTAAGCAGACATTTGTGGAAAAAATGGAGATGCAATACTTTTAGGTTCACCAGGGATATCATCTTGTTGAAATACTATAGATCCTATACTAGGATAACCACCATAAGTTTCAAATAAAGGATGATCTCTATTTAAAATAATATCAGTAACCCTCCCTATTAAAATTTTTTGATTAATAGAAGTTAATTTTGAAGTTAAATTGTCGGGATATTCTAATTTTTTACCCATTTATTCTTCTTTTTTAGGTGGTAATTGTAAATTTTGTATTTCGTTTAGTAATTGTTCTTTTTCAGCTTCACTTATACCAAATCCATTATCTTCATTACCTTCATTTGCAAATATACGTTGAAAAATTGTAGCTACTTTTATAAGTGCTTCATCATTTTTAATGCCTAATTCCATGTACTCTTTTATAAGTGGCACAATCATTGTAGCATCACCTATATCACTGATTAGTGGCTTTAATTCGTTGATTAATGCACTAATTTGTGTTTCTTTCTTTTTTTGGTTGTCGTAGATTTCTTTAAGTAAATCTGAGTATGATTTTTTACCGAATATATTTTTGTCTAAGTGGCTCATAATTATACGTTTGGTTCATGTATAAATATGATTAATTAAGATTTTTCAAAGTCTATATACCCCGTTTCTAAATAAAAAACATAACTACCTTTAAATAACCCATATAACTTAGTAGCTATTTTAGT
>Ga0187219_1000433_pt1 | contig 20064 bp, 33 predicted proteins | sample 13SPOviralmetaG_FD_130162 | JGI IMG/M metagenome (GOLD analysis project Ga0187219, IMG submission 130162) | Marine viral communities from the oligotrophic San Pedro Time Series (SPOT) site, San Pedro Channel, CA, USA - 13 SPOT_SRF_2010-07-21... | ecosystem: Environmental > Aquatic > Marine >... | reverse complement strand
TAATTGTACGATTATTGGCTGTAATAATATGGCCTACTCAAGCGGCTTGTGTAAAAACCATGCACATTCGCCGCATGAAGCTCGTATGGACCTGAGAATAACACATGCCCCGGATAGAGAAGATAGACTTCAATCGACCCTGGGTGCAGATGTTCTTCCTATGAGAAAGAGACTTGACCTCCTACAAATGAACGATTTCAATTGTTTATACTGTGGAGACCCTGCTCACTCTTCTATGGGTCCGTCCCCTCCTCACTGTTGTCCCATTTGTTGGAACAAAATAAAAAAGTGCTGAGGAATAAGTGTTGATGACTATAATTCAACTATTTGTGTTTACCAGTATAGCACTGACCTTACAGCACCTGATGTACAAATATCAGCTGCTAGGCACTGTAACTAGCTGGTATCACCGCATCAAGCACCGAGGTGCTGGATGGGAATATTGGAGAGTACTCGTTATCCTATGGATAGCTTTGATACTCTCAGAAGAAATTACTTACATCGTGGGGCTGAAGCTCTATGGGTGAAAGAATAAGTGTATTAGACATGTCAGTATGGAATGCCATAGACAGTGATTTGGAAATACTAAGACACGAGGACTGCCTCGGTGCTCTTGGTTTTTTCGAGTTCCTCAAATCTGAGGGACTAAACGATGACGATGTAATCCCTAGTGAGCATCGTGAACGCTTCTACAAGATAACTAGAGGCGATAGGGTGCCCTTCTTGGTAGTTAGCAATAACTTGAGCAAGACGGTAGCCCCGGAAGTTGTCAAAGGTTTTGACAACATCTTCCAAGAAGGTATCAATTTAACTGGTGCCATTCTTACCTCGGAAGATAGCCACAAGGAGCTCAAAAGAAAGTTTGAGCAAAGAGAGTTCAAGCCTGGAAACGAAATGATTCAGAAAGGACTCTTAGTGGAATCTATCTTCTGGTATCGCGCCCGCCAATTACGGCAACGACGGCGTAATCTAACCAACAAGGAAATCTTCGCCACCGTTAACGGTGAAATGGAGCTCCTGAAAAAAGACATGACTAAATTCGTTGACTTTACAATACAAGCATCGATGATTAGCTTCATGCAGCACCTTGAACAATCAGGCTATCAAAAACATGATGCTACTGCGATTAAGGTGAACATAGTGACTCTTCATTCCCAAGCGGGTGTAATTATTTATCCCGAAGAAGATGCCGAAATGATTCGTGATAACGAGCGAAAGGCAAAGAAAGAAGAGAAGCAATACTTCGACCCCTCATTCATGTGAGGTCATAAGTGGGACTAATATACAACCTACAAATTACTGAGACCAGTATTGATGAGTTCAAGGCGCAATTAAAACACGCTTACGAACAATTCTTTGGTCCAGTGGTGGAAACACCAAAACAAGAAGCAACTCAAACAGTTGCTAAAGAGGCCCCAGTCTTAGAAGAAAAGATAGTACGGGCTAAGAAAAGAGTGGGGAGGCCAAGAGCTTCTCAATTCAACGGGCCCTGTAAGGACTGTGGTACAACCACAACTCCTCAATGGCGTAGGAAAACTATGCCGGAAGGCCCACTATGCAATGCCTGTCATCTTCGTCGCAAGAAGTCCGTGAAAGCGGGAAAAGCGCCTAAGGAAGATAAGGTGGCCGAGTCCTCTAAAGACCGGTCAGCTCGTATTCGAGCAGAAAAAATGGTGAAGACTGTTAAGAACAGAAAAGCACCTATGCCAAGAACGGCTGTTAAGGAGGAATCCTTTGTACCAGCCCCTAAGGAAGAACCACAACTTACAGTAGGTACTTACCTTACTTGGTGCGAACACAATGTCCCCGGTATTATCATGAGGGACAAGGCTTTCTTGGTAGCCTCAAAAGTTATCGAGACATGGTTTAATGGTTTAAAGGCACAATCTGAGTTTAACGACTGGATGCTAGAAAATCAAGAATCATTTGTTAATGCAACCCAAAAGGTGTTTGAAGCATTTCAGGCAGCCAATCCAACGGTCTTCATGATACATGATGTTGAAGACAATGTTGTATTGATGATTAACAAGCCCCGGTCTCTCAACATGAAAGGCCTATCCAAGGTAAGGTGGGACTAATTACAGAAGAAGAGATTGAAATTTATTTCACTAAAGGTGAGCACTTAGGTGTTCCCTTCTCTGAATCCGGTATTGTCTCACTAGGCGTACTCCCTGTTAGCGGGGAGCGCTTCGGTTCTTGCTTTACTGTTCTCGTCGAAGATTTCGGCGGGAGCAGCTTTGAGCTTAAATTAACTTGGTCTCCTTCTCGCGCTGGCGACGAACGGATTCCTTGGAACCGGATGATTACCAACTCTCCTGATGGGAAGACCATTTACGGAAAGGAAATAGATGCTCGTGAACACCCATTATTTGGGACTAAGAACGAGCAAGAAGGTCTCTATCACCCTACTCTCCCTGCTGGATGTTACATCTTGCGGGAAGAGAGGGAGATTTGACCCAATAAGTGAGCGGTAAAAACGACTTACAGAATAATCTGTCAAACGCTATTGACGAAAATACTCGTCAGATTAAGCGAATAGCAGATAGCTTGGAGGAGCTCCTTTCGATGATTAAAGGAGTTCAGCCGGCTGAACTAGCGAAAAAGGCACGGGAGCATAAAAGGACTCAAGCCAACCTGAAAAGGGAGGCGAAGAAAAATGAGTGAAGAACTAACTACAACTGCACAAGCAGTAGGGTGTTCTCCTACATTTGTTGAGTTTGATAGGCTCCCTATTACTTTTTCACAGATAGTTTTGGTTGCGGGGTTGACAATTACTCGCCCTCAAGACCAAACTGGACCACACTACGATGCTCAGCAACGGTCAAATTTTGACCTTTGTGTTGAGACTGGTGAAAACGGTACTGCAATTATATTCAATTATCCCGAAGGTGGGACTACTGGAGAAATTGTATTTGACCAACCCAAATATCGGCGGAACAGCCGACACATCATCAACGCAATGATTCAACTTTCTCCTGGCGACTTTCGCCCGGTAGCAAGGAATCGCCATGCGACTTTATACATTGGTGATATGGGAATGCAGCTGAGCACTACGGATGACTCAGAAATGCAACAAAAATACGGAGTTATGGCGCTTAGGCGTCGACGGTGGAATTACAACAACCGTTCAAACTTCGGAACACTTGGCTATTCTATCCAGACTACTGGTGGAATTAGCATATCTTACTCTTGGAATAAGGATGAGCATGTTTATGGTTGGAACAAAAACCCTGGACATACTCAAACTTCTGTTATTCCCTTTTTTGGGACTAGCAAACCAACGAGAATTAAATCCGTCTTTGAGGCTAAGTTTCCCTATGAAACATTCAAAAGAATGTTGAATAGTGCTGGCCGGAAGAAGGACTCGGGTGGTGCTCTTTACTGGAGCTACAACCCAAAAACAAAGAAACTGTATACTATTGGCGCCCATGCCGATGGTACAGTCTCAAAGGAAGGTAAGAATTATTCAGTCCCTGTTTGGACTGACTCATCTGTAACCAGTTTGGTTTCAGGTACTATTCCTTATCGACCATTTGGAGACGCTATTGTAAACCGATTCAAACAAGCTACCCATGCTGGTGTTGGAATAGACACCCATGGTAGGCAATACATGTGCATTTACTATCCTTGGGGCCACATTCGCTACAATCACATTACATTCCAACATGGAGTGATTACAGACGACAGGGCTTTCCAAGGAGGTAGTGCTAAGACCTCGGAAAACAAACAAAGGCCTCCTATGTTTGAGAACTTTGACTTGACCTTCGAATATTCTCCTTATACTGCTGAAGAAGAACAGTACCTCTCTAAGTGGTACTCCACCTTCAATGAACAGCAAGAGGAGCAGCTATCTCGCCCTAAACTTCCAAAGAAGGGTGAAATCTTGAACTGGTGGATTTGTTTCTGCCAGTTTGGAGAAGTAGCTGATGAAGACGAACTGCTTGCCCGGAAGATTCTGAGCTAAGCAAATAAGTGAGTGGAAACAATTTACTCCGACTCGGGTATAGAACCGATGATAGCTTGTATGGGGACATTCCCAAAGAAGCTGCGGATTCTATCCGTGAGTTTATTGGCAGTATTGCCAATTTGAAAACTCAAAAGAAACAAATTGAAGTTGAAAGGGCTCTTTGTAAAGAGCTCCCTCACTTCTTTGACCAGCGCTTTAATCGCTTAGTTGCTCGAAAGGGACAAACCATTTTTTGGGATTGTCTTGACTATTTTGCAACTGTGCGCTTTAGGTTGGTTTGCGGTGACTACTGTAACGACGATAACATGCTTTATGCCATTACGCATGAGGCAGTACTCGCTTTGACACGGTATAACCAATATGTGTTTCAAGAGGGTGAGACCAATGTCTCTCGATAGACTTCAAGAGCTATCGAGCACTGACAGTGATATTACACCCTCAGATATTGAAATGCATGGCGTAAAGTACATCCGAAGCGAGTACTTTACTGATGGGCAAAGAATCTTCTTTAGCCCTCTTGACTTTGCTCTTAATGGGCCCGATGATGGGTCTGTAATGGAACGGGAGCACAAACTGTACGGACGCTGTAAGGTGAAAGTACTGAAGAGACACTTTGAACGCGGTTCAGAGATTCCCTCTTTCATTGAATGCGAAGTCAGTAGGTCTTTTTTCAAGCATAAGCTATGGGTAGTCGTTAGGACTACTAAGCTAGTGTTAGAGAAATTCCCCTACAACTCAATACGGGATATTTACCAGCCAAATTATGCGCTGTACCCCGACATCTATTTGAAGAAGAACTTGCGCATGGACCTTGTGAGTCCTAGAAATGATGCAAGTATCGCTTTTTCACTTGTCACAGGCATTCCTACCGGTACTAAGGTGCGGGAGGAGTTGTTATGACAATGAAAGATGATAATGAAAAAATACTGGAACTAATCCAGGAACGGATGGCTATTGGCGAAGAACGCTATGGTCACGGAATCCGTAAAAACGACGACACAAAACAATGGGGGACTAAGACCGATTCTTGGACCGAAATGGGACTAGAAGAAGCTCTTGACCTTACCATTTACCTATCTGCTCAGCTAATCCGGCTCCTCGATAAAGAGGAAGAACAGGAACGGCTTGACAAACTGCGGGTGGAACATGTGTTGAAACTAGCTAACAGAATTAAAGAGCTAGAAACAATGCTAGAGAGATATGAGGCCGCTGAAGAAAAATTCTTTGAGCGTACTGGAAGGGAGCTCATGGATGACTTCCCGCTTCTCTAAGCAATAAGTGTTGAATCACTGGTTGCCTTTGAATTCTCAAACGGTTAACCGGCGCAACCAGCTCCGCTTTTGCGGATTGACACCCAAAGGGACTTTGTCCTGGAGGGTATTAGTGACTGAAGATTCAGCGCGTAAATTACTAGCTAGGGTTACTTGTACTAACCTAGAAGAGCTAGAGCACAGAAATGGCATTGCCTGGACTGCGCATATATTATTGGATGGTGTCTATTCTGGCACCGCCGAACACAAGGGCATGGGCGGACCTGTTTCGTTCCTTGCCGACAAGGTGGTAACAGACCGCCTAGAGTTGGATTTCTCCGAAGCCAGTAACAGGTCTTTGGAAATTGCACAAGCCTTAATGCAACTCCCTACCCCCTTCCCGTTACAGATAATGGGATATGGTGCATATGAATGCGATGTTTTCGCATGGCTTGAACCAACCTACGAAGGTCGCCCGATGACTCTATTGGACGCCTACGACCTCATGCATACCCCTGTCACTTACGAGCGCCAGGTATAATTCGATACTGAGGAATAAGTGCTTTCGCGTGTGACGAAACATATTACCCGATTATGGGGCCACAGGAAGAATGTTGCTGATAGCAACAATCCTGGGCAAACAAAGAGTGTACAAGTTTACGAAGTGAAAATCACTGAACGAACACTCGAAAACCTAAAGGACGCTGTCAAGCAAGCTGAAGAGCGAATTAACGCTTGTCGCAATTCCTTTGGTAAAGAACGGGTAGAAGACCTCGACAATCGTGTAAACGAGCGTCGCTTCACTCAAGAGGAGCAAGCTCCTCTATCAAAGGCGCTGCCTAGGTTACAAATTTGGCCTGGCAGCCGCGAGGGCGAATGTCAATTGAAGATATTTGCCTTTGAAGTCAGGAATTTACCTGAGCCTACTCCCGCTGTGCTTGATGCTAGCGGTGAACAACACCCAAACGACCTACCGCTTGAGCGCGGTGGGTTCGACGGACTAGGAAGCCTATTCGGTTAAACCTAGATAAGTGGAAGAATTTACAATTTTCCTGAAATACCCCTTGCTATTCCAACCGGGAATGGCCAGCGACTGTGTTATCAATGTAGCACCAGTTGCCAATTTAAGGGTGCGTCAAGAAGACGGAACACTGACCGAATTACCTGATAACGGTGATGCCTTCATTTGGGGAGTACCCCAAAGAACCGGTCGACAGGGATATTATTATGGTGGGAATCACCAACATAAAATTATCTTTAGGACTACCGAAGTGACTCAAAAGAGTAACCTCGCAAGAACAGGGGTCGAATACACTGTAAAAGTGAAAGACCAAAAAAAGTATACCAAAGATGGTAGCCAACCACACTGGAACAATGTTTCCGGTTTTCAAAATGCAATTGCATTAGACAAAATTAACATGGCTTTTCTCGACAGTATACCTGGGCTTACGCAACAAATGGCTGCTTATACTAAAGCAACTGAATCTTGGTGGGATGGAGGGCACGAAGACCAACACACTGGTCTCGATTTAGCTCCCCAGCACCTCGCTAAGGTTGAACTAACGCTAGAAATGGCGGAGAAGCTCAATAAAAACCTAACATCCGTAATTGACGAAATAACGAAGAAGAAGTTTTCATCGTACACGATGAAGACTCATTCTGAGATGGGTATGTATGATACGCCAACCGCGCATCTGTATAGCCATCCATCAGGGACAACCTGGCGACATACCGCCATGGATTGCCCTAAACCAATCAAATTAAAATCATGGCTATCTTCTAAGCAAAGCAAAGCAGATAGTAACGAAGCCACTGTTTTCAAACATCAAGAGGGCTTTCGCTTTCACGATGATTTTGATATGAAATTCATTGTTAGTAATAACCAAGAAGCCACTTTTTACGCTGTACTTAGTTGGGCTAAGGTTTTGTTTACTAGCAATGTTGTAATGGAAGCCCAAACTAACATGAATGGGCGAAACAATACAAGAAGGAACAAGACTCAGCAGTCTATGTACCTTCCAATAATTAAAGGCTTTACCATGCACACTACTGTGCCTGGGACCGCTACTGAACCAACGATAGAAACAATTGCGCGAGTACGAGATAGAACTCAGAAGCGTAAAGTTCAGGGCGGGTATCGAGGTGCCTATCAAGGCATTTCAAGAATTACTCGTGAAACGGATTCGTTTAGACTAGAGCTTAGTGGCGGATTAGCTGCTATTGCGGCTGGTCCACCAATTCGTTCGTTTGTCGGTAACCTCAATCAAGGGGTCCGGCTACCTATGAGTAAAGAGACTTACAGAGAAATTGAACGCCCAATGACTAACATCAAGCCACTTGAAGTTGGCCATTTGGACCTTTACAGAATCTCTGAACCACCTACAAAACAAGTTACTGGGGAAATACTCAGTGACATGCAACTTCCAAGTATGCCTGAAATACTTCTTGCAATTGATAGTGACATTCGTGTTACTTCAAATAAAGATACTTACCTTACCGGTGAGGGCTGTACTGGTACTTGTGACAAAGAAGACATTAGCTTATTTATTCCTCCTGGCCTTTATGTGGTTAAGAGGAAAGCAAAATGTTGCCTTGGTCACGACCCTGGAAGGTTGGAGTATAATGCAGGCTTCGGTGACCTTTGTAATGAAGAAATCACTATTCGAAGAATGCTATCCCAACTGAATGTGTTTTACGACGAATTCCGTGGAAACATGGTTGGAAGCGAAGAAACCGTTCAATGGTCTGAATACGATTCAGAAAGCTCAGGTTCATTCCTGGGTCGTTTCTGAGTTGATTGAGACATATAAGTGACTGATGATTCAGTACCACAAATTGATGATGCTAACTCCGAAGAAGGAGTAGTATTCGCCAACACAAAACTACCGGCTCTTGGCTGGTACATCAATTATGCCATTTATGATGGTAGAGTGAACTTGAAGTATTTTGTTCACTATCTATACCGTTATTACGGTGGAGAAAATGATGAAGAGTTTGGCGTAAACAAAGAGCGAAGTGCCGAGTTCACAAGTAACTACGGACGAAATATACCCCTCCCCCGGCATGGGGGTGGGGCATTCGCTCATGCCGTTCGTTCACTACAAACGAAGGCACAACGAGTCGTCTATGACGACCCGGCTGACCCCCTTTCCAATAACAAGGAAAAGATGAGGGTAAAGAAAAATGCAAGCTATGGTTACCATGTACAATGGAATATTGTAACCATTCGCAAAAATCAGGAGTACGCACTTCAGCGTACCCGGAGTGGATATGTCGATGGACAATCCCGATTACAAGTAGTAATTGACACCCCATATCGTGTGCGCATTGATACCAAAAATATCACTGCGTTTACTCGAAAGTGGCGTCAAGAGCTAATGCTTCACATTTGGGACGGTGAAAAGGCTCCTAACACTGCTGACTTGAGAAATACAGTTACAGTGGAGCCTATGAAAGATTCCTCGCTACCTGAAGACGGTCGCTTTATGCGTCGGGCTCAGGAGCGTTTACGAAATGCGTATGTGTCTGCTTCTATGGACATTGACGATGATAAAATTCGTAAAATAACCAGGGGGCGTTTGAAGTCCCTTGGTGCAATCATGCCTCACGCTTCTAGCGGTGGTGTTTACTTCATTTATGACCCGGAAAAGCAGCAAGCTGCTACTCTTGGGAAGATTGACGATGTAATATCTGCTTTTGCTGAAGTTGCAAACTCTAGCGATAGAGATGCTATGTGGGTTGAGAGAGAATCTCCTTGGTGGGAGACTCTTGATACCGAAACACCATCTGATGAGATGCCAGCTATGGCGCACTATGAATCAGGGTTCAGAACAATGACCTATGGTTCCTCTAAGCGTCAACTTGAGGACATTAAGAAAATGTACATCACTAACATGCAAAATGCACAAGCTAAGTATTACCAGCTTGTTCATCAAATGCTTAGAGATGGCGAAATCGACGAAGAAGTACTTCTATCCAAGAAGGCCGAAGCTATGTTGACCCTAGAAAAAACATCAAGTGACCTTGGTGCTGAAACAGTTGGGCTGGCTACTAAGGCTTACGAGGAAGTTGTTGAAGGACTGACCTCTCGTTTCCAGGACATGTGGACTGCTGAAGAGCGTTCAAGTGAAAAGGAACGAAGAGAAGTCGATGAGCGTATTGAGAGTTTACTCTCGTTGCGCCTGTCTTAATGACAAATAAGTGTGGACTACTAAGAACACCAAATGCATGGCTGTCAAAAAAGATGGTCATAGGTGTAAATTAATCGCTCCGCCAGGAGATATTCGCTGTGAACACCATGCCTATGAGGTTATGTCGTTCTTACGAAACCCCTTCCTGGCTATCGGTTTATACACCGAATACTTTCCGAAAAATCACCATCCAGCCTGTGACAGAACAGGTCAAAATGATTGTGATTGCCCGGATAAGACGACAGGACAACTCCTGTTAGAAACGGTCAATCGCGCCCTTCAAGCCTCTCTCGAAGATACTCCTGAGTACAAAAGAGAATACCGGGCTAGGCACGAATTGATTACTACTATTGTAGGGAACACATATGACGAAATGGAAGTTTCTGACATGTGGCTCCCTCCACAATCCCAATGGAGGCAATTTCGCTTTCAGGTATGGGAACCAAGTGCTAAAAGACTTGTATGGAAAAAATGCTGGGACAATTTTCGTAACAGCAACCATGGCAAGACCGCACTATTGAGACGCCTTAGAGAAATGAAACCAATTAAGGTGTTTTACATGACTTCTAAATTTCTTAACCCTAGAAGCGTCGGGCCAGACCCGACTAGCAAAATGGGTAGTAAGAAATTCAAGAAAAAGAACTTGATGAGACATTACAACAACAACTTCCTGGGACAGGAACTGTATTTCGATGTTGACTTCAAAATGGACTCTTTCGATGACTCAGCTCAGATGACCAAGCAGGTCGTACACTGGCTAATTGAAAAGTTTAGCATTACTATCGAAGACCTAACTATCGTATTTAGCGGTGGTAAGGGATTTCATGTTATTTGGTACGGATGGGACATTTCTCATGCGGAACCGCATCACCAGCAAACCTATCAGAACATACTGAAAGGTGATTCTGGAAGAGTACCGTCTGTTTACCTTCAGCGTTTACACAAGAAGATAAAGACAGAATACATCGAGGAATTAAAGGCCGAAGGAATACTTGTTGACTACGAAGTCACTAGAGACCCTCGGAGAATTATCCGCCTCCCAAGTAGCATACACCATAAAGGGCGAATGTGCAAAATTATCAGCTATGAAGAGCTAGATGACTTTGTTCCACCTAAGCCGCTATGGTGATAATAAGTGAACATTTTGGATAGATTATCCGAATTCCAAGAGGAAGAAGGCCCTATGGCTCTCAAGAAACTCTTGCAATATCGAGAAGAGAGCAAAGTTCTCTCTCGCATAATGGAAAAAGCAAAAAAAGGCGACAGCTATGTAACTAAAATGAAGTTGCTAAGTATATGCCAAGAATGGTTACACGACAGCGGCTATCTACTAGAGGACGCATTAACCAGACTTAAGAAACTGGGTTTCAAAACAAAACCCCAAAAAATAGAGAGAACCGAAATGGCAGACCTCTTCATGAACACTTGGCGGGTTCTACAAGGAAAACGAAAACTGCCTGGTGTTCAAGAAACTATCGAACTACATTACGATAGTGACGGTGATGGTCGCTGGAGCGACTTTCGTGCCGCATTAACCTCTATCCAATTAGAATTGGACATATGGCGGTTATTACTTACAGTATATGGCAAGACTCGACTTAACGAGCTTTGTCTCACAAACCCCTCTCCCCCTATGCGTAAAAAACTAGGAATAGAGTGAGGATAAGACCGGTAATTATGACTAACGAGTTTACAATAACCGTTACTGCTTCGGGCGCTGAGGACATCGAGAGATTAGTCTACGCCCTGAAAATAGCAGGTCTAGGTGGGGCTAATGTCCAACAACCTGGAAAACAAACGATGTTGAAGAAGGCTGAACCGAGTTCACCAGCTATCAACAAAACCCAACCAAAAACCAGCAAACGCAGGAAATGGTTGGATAGAGGCATGAAGGAAACTCTTCGTAGCCTTGCTAAACAGGGTATCTCCATGGGAGATGCCTCGAAAAAGACTGGTGTTCCGTATGGAGTTATCTACCAGTGGCAAAAAAATCCAAAATCCAATGTTGCTTTCGTAACTGGAAAAAGAGGACGGCCAAGAAAGATTACAAACTTCCGAGATTAACGCTCGGGTTCTGCCTAGTAATGGCAGGCATAAGTGTCTACAATTATTGTGAACATAGAATTGGGCCAACACTGGACTGTTTATACAGACCCGAAAACTGGCTCCACCCATCTTGAGGCTTTGGTCGAAGAGGGTGAAAAAGAGTGGATTCATGCCCTTCTAAGAACTCCTGACCGGGGTCAATATGAGGGCACAAAACACCACAACCGTGCTACACTTGTTATCAACAACGGTGAGTACGAAGAGGCGGTCTCAGCAGTAATTTCTGTTAGTGACCCAAGAGGCGGGTTCTGTATGGAATCCCGCGTAAATCAGACTGGACACTATCTTAGTGTACCTACTGACAAAGATTCTCTTCCCCATGTCGATGACATGGAAGAAAGAGGAAAGGGCTTTTACAAGCTCACTCATTACCCAGTAAAGGTGGATGAGGAAGAATGAACCAAAACCGACAATTGATGGAAGAAATTGCCATGCTCTTTTCAGGAAATCAAGGTTGTAACTTTGATAAAACTGGTGATTACCCCTTGCTATTATTAATCAAGGAAAGTGTCCAGGATATGAAAAAGAAATTGGAGGAATCAGAATGAACAATACTGAAAAGGGCTATTATCTAGACCACTTTGATGCTATTGTCAAAGAGTTGAAACTTATTATCGAGCGTTTTTTGACAGACGCACATGCCGATTCAATGGCATCTGGTGAGAAAGTTGAAACTACTACAAGATATCACGACGCACAACATGTGCGAAGTATCATGAAAGCGGTTAAGAATCACATGTGGGCAGAAGCTAAAGATTTGGCTTGGTCCATGGACTCCGAACCGCGAGAGTATCTCCCTGAACATTTTTGGGAGTATGATTGAATGACTGACTATTACCTAATTGAAGGTACTGTGTCAATTCATACCCAACCGTCCTCCCCTATTTGGAGGCTATACGGAAAGGCTGATACAATGTTTGAAGCTCGTAAAGTAGCTGTTAAGGCTATTACGAAAACAAACTACTTGAATGTCAGGATTAGGAAGGTGTTTCAAAACCCTCCTCTAATTGAAGATTGATTCAAGAATAAGCATGGTAAGAAATACTGGTGCAAAAGTTCTGCAAAACAACGCAGATGCAACTAAGGCCGCAATGGCCTATGGTGCAGAAAACGGGATTGTTACTACCCGAACCGTCGAGGTTCAAGGGTGGGAACATGAAATCCCTGAGGTTAATGGTGTTTTCAACGCCCTAAGTGCCTTACAGATAGAAGAACACGCTAGAGCTTCCAAGCTCCTGGGTGAACTAAGTGAAACGACCGATGGTCGACGCCGAGGAGAAATCCGACGCCATTACAACACTATCAGTAAGAACATTGAGCGTAACAACCAAGTTCTCAACGCCTTGCTAGACAAGAAAGTTGGAACGGTTAAGAAGGCCAAGAACCCTACTAAGAAGGCTGCAAAGCCAAAGGCTGCAAAGTCAAAGACGGAAAAGAAAGCGCGCCCTACACCTTCTGAGGTGAAAAAGGCCGCAGAAAACCGCAAACCCCGTGCCCGTGCAGGTAGCCGAAGAGCTACTTTAGAAAGCAAGAGCTTCAAGGAACTCCAGCAATGGGCTAAGAAGCGAAACTTTAGCGCACAGGGTAATAAGGAAGCGATTATTAATCGAATCCTTAACAACGGCAAAGATTGAGCATAGCGCTCAAGTTTAGCATGGTTTCCGAGTGAAACCGATAAGTGGCAGCGAACAAAGACCGCTACATTCACCTGTGGGTTCGTCCTGCTGGTGGCCAATGGGAATGGATTGATACCGCAGATGCGAGTAACACTAAATCTTTCCTAATGGTGAACTACCAACAAGCATTAGGACCAGGATGGGAATATAAATGGAGAAAGTACAGGAACTAAGCGAGGAAGAAATAATCGCTAGAGCTGAACGAAATGCAACTATTGCACGAATCTCTAGAATGGCCAACCGAGTTAACTTAATGCTAACTGTTGAAAACGAATCACTTGACTATCTTAAGCAAGATGTTGCAAGTGCTACGAAAACCATAAACAAGATAGAAGAAAGACTGGGTGGACATTCTGCCCGTTAAAGGACTGTCTCGTAGTGAACGCAAAATAATAAACATTTTACTGCGCTCCGAACTTGTAAGGGAAGGAACTTCCTTTACTTCTGCTCAGGCTTGGGATATAATCAAAGATATCCCTACTAAGGAGAAGACGGACCGAAAGATAATTTCGATTCCGAACAAGTACAAACTTACGCACCTTCTAAAGAAGTGCGAAGACTTTACCCGATACAAGGACGGAAACGGAACTAGTATTTGGGAATATTCAGGTGATGACCATGCCTCGTAAATCTTACATCGAGACATGGCTGGACCTTCTAGAAGAGCATATTGCTGACAGGCCCTTTACGGCCAAGCAGGCATATGAATGCATACTCAATGTTCCCTTGAAAAAGGGTAGCAAAAGAAAGCGACAAATGGTGCCTGGTGGCACCTACTCTTTAGCTAGAAAAATGGTAGGTACGAAACGAGTAAAACGAGTAGGGCAAATACGCTCACGCGCTGATGGATTCAGTGATAGTGGGGGTAATGTTGCTCTATACGATTTCGTTTGACCCCATAAGTGTCAGAAATGAACATAATTGACTGTTACACCGATGGTGCATGTCCTGGTAACGGGACTGAAAATGCCACTGGTGGTCTCGGCTTCGCGAAGCGAATGCCGGACGGAACATATCACTCCCTAGCGGTGCCTTGGAATAAATATTTCAAAGGTCGCTATGGTGAGCCGACTAACCAGAAGTGCGAGCTGCTTGCAGGGATGTTCCCTGTATTGGCGAGCATGATACTTTCTGGTGGCAGTGATAAAATAGAAAGCGGGTTTTCAAATCAACCCGATGAAACCCTGTGGGACTCCACGGGGCAAATAAAAAGCAATTGGAGAGTACATAGTGACTCTAAATATCTAGTCGATGGTATTAACCACTGGCTATATCGCTGGAAGTCCAACGGATGGAAGAACAGTAAAAACAAGCCAATTGCAAATATGCAAATGTGGAAAGACATGGATGCGATGTTGTCATTTGGACATAATCGCGGAGTCTTTTCATTTTTTTATGTCCCTGGTCATTCCGGGGACAAAGGTAACGACGCAGCTGATTTTGCTGCTGTACTCGCCGCTAAGAATGTTGATGGGCGAGAGGCCCATGCACAAGGTGTCCTTAGGATGCCCTTCAATCCAGAAGCCTGGGATGAATACATGACCTTGCTAAAAGTAGCGGAGGACTCTCTATGAGTTTCGACCTTCACTGGCAAAATGGCCGACATAATAAACATTCTAACTGGACCATGTGGGCAACTTCTATGTTGTTCGCTAATAGTCTTGGCCTATGGAGTATCGAAACTCTTGAGGCTGAATTGCTAAACTTGTCTCTAAGGAAAACTGAGACTCAAGATGCGATGGAAACAAAAACTGGACCTACTGCTGATTCAGAACTGGAACAAAAGATAAAGAAAGTCATGAAAGATATGACTATCGTCATCACTGTTCACCCCCTTGGGGTGGAAGATGGGGATGATGTAACCATAGAAGCTTACGCCGCAAAGGTGGAGCTTAGAAACTATGCTGGTTCCAAAACGATTTCGTTCAATGAACTACCCAAAGAAATACAAAACCACTTTGGCCCTACAATTGAACGAAATAGCAGATTTGCTATCGAAAGCACAAAGCTGACTAACCGACTGTTAAAAGTCCTAGAGAAAGCAAAGCTTCCGGTGGCAGATGACCTATTTTCAAGACTACTGAATAATGATGGTTCAACAATTCACCCAAACGAGGCCCTGTTCATGCTATCCCTAATTGAGGGAATGCCAGACGGGTCTGAATTACAAAGTATAGCCGACACTTTACAATCTATCAATGTAGATTTCGCCGGCTTTATGGGTGATATGGCTTTTACTGCTAGGACGGGAATTCCGTTCATAGTTAGCTAAAACCAATAAGTGCCCGAAGTAAATACTGAGGAACAAATTGAAGTCGACCCCTTTAAGGGGATAATTGACTACTTGAAAATTCAAGAAAAGATGTACAGTGAAAACAATGTATTTGGCGACTTACCACAAGGAGCCCCCATTCGTGTCGCTGACATTTACAACTGGTTTTTGAGAAACGCAGTACCACTGAAAGGTATGGATGTTGAATTGACTGATGCTGAAATTAAGCTCACTCGATTTTTCCAACCTGAAATAAAACAGTGTTACTACAATAGCATGATGGCTCATCACTCCCTTGAATATTGGGAAGGTTGGGCTACTGCTATGATACCACTAAACCACGCATGGAATGTAAAAGACGGAAAGGTAGTTGATACTACTTGGAATCTATTAGACCATCAGCGTGAGCAAGCTGAAGATATCCTTTACCTTGGAATTAAGATTCCTAGGGAATTCATAATGGAAAATCTGAGTATCAATACTCGCTTTAAGCGAGCAAACATGGCTGGCCCCTTCATATGGGACTACGCCGTAAAATGCATTATCGAGGAAAGAACACAAGACCTCGAAAGCTGCAAAGCATACTTCTCTCCACAGGAGGAAGAATGATGCGGAGCATGTATGCATGTGTAACAAACGAGAGATTTTCCACGAAGATAGTCGGCAGTGACGGTGAAACAATTTACACCATCACATATGACCGCTACCATGTAAGGAGAAATAACTCGATTGAGTGGCGATGGCAATGTGAGTGTCGAGGATATCGACAACACCGCCGGAGCTGCAAACATATTCGCGAAGCCAAGAAAGAATTCTGTGGCTGGCGTGAAGACAAGGTATACGACCCTCCACTGGAGATAGATTACCTTGACGAAAAAACACAAGAAGCTCTTTGTCCCCTTTGTGGGAAGATGGCCTACCCGGCATCTAGCTTGAAAAATTTGCATGACCATGAGTCTAGCTATGTTGGTGAGAACAATGAATCTCCAAGATAGAAAGATGCTGTCAAAGCGAAGGCGAAAATGGAATCGTAGGATTTCAATTGCCAAAGCATGTAAAGACTTAACTCTGAGACATGTCAGAAAATACAAAACCCCACTTTGGATGGACCATTACGATTTGATGGTAGAACTACAAAGAAAAAGAAAAAGAAGTATGGGGAAAAAGAATGACCTCACGATTAATGAAATTTCAAATAGGGCCAGGCACTTACTTTGCCAGCCATTCATTATTCAAGAGTATCACGACAAAGTCCATAGCGGTGCCATTAAGCGTCGTTACCGGGCCATTGTATTTTCAATTACAGACTTAGACTCCCTGGAGGAGTACATTTTGGACCTAGAAGAAAACAGGGACAAAGTTGTCTAGAGTTATAAGTGGACGAAAATTCACAAGTAAATTCAGGTCGAATAGACCTATCCCGCTTCTCAGCAATGACTGAAGGTAAGTGGGAGATTATAGATACTCCAACTGGAGGTATCGATGTAGGGGTTAGGCACGGTGCAAACGCACACTCGCCTGTAATCTCCTTTACACAAAGACTGGCCGATATGGTCAGAAAGTCGCCAAGAGATATGGCTGACTTGGAAGCTATCGCTATGCTCCCTGAGCTGATTAAGGCGCTAGCTAAAATGTATGCAAGAGAAGATGAACTTCTCGATGCACTGACTTCGATAGGTGATTGAGATGCGAAAACCTACACCCGAAGAGATAACTGAGGCTACTGAAATAATCAAATGTGTAAACATTGACTACTGCGGTCATGACTCAGGTAGAATGGCCAAAGAACGCTTTCAAGAATGGCTTGACGGCTGGATTTGCACTAACTGTCTATCTGACCTTCATGACGAAGAGCAGTTTGACTCTCAACGCACACTTTAGTGCGATAAGTGAAAGAGGAACCGAAAGGTTCCTCATTTTTTTTGTCTTATTGTGAGCATAGTAGCGCATAGGCAATGTGCTTGGGGACCTTATGTTCTCCAGGCTCATAGACTCCGTAGTAAGTGTTAGCTACCCTAGAGATGGAGACTTCGACTTCTTCGTCACCTAGCAATTCTTTCTGTAAGTCTAGAACCCATGACATATCGGTGAGGTGCTTTAGCGTTGGAACCTTACAACAAACCATGCCGGAACCACCATGTAGTGAACCTGGAATCCTTAGCACTCTTGCGAAGTCGTCGGTTACTACCTTGTCAACAAATGAGGCATGGCGTAGACGAGTGCGAGCTAGAGAAAACGCGAGCAATCGCTTTGCTTCTGCGTCCTTCATCTCCCTGATATCCCCTCCTTTGAGGATTGCATCTCGATTCTCATTGCACGCCTTCCTGAACCCTTCTATCACTTTCTGTGATGGAAGGGTTTTTTTTGTGCCGTACTTTTTCTTGTCAGTGTACCAAGGGCTGTAAAGTTCTAGAACCTTAGTGAACTCTTCTGCTCCTGCCTGTGCGGCTTTGAGTAAGTATTCTATTGATTGGTTGAAGCGATACCCCCAACCCGAATCGTAGTTTTTCAAGTGCCAGGTATTCTTTGCATTGGCGTGAGCCTTTACTAGAAGAAAATCCATAGAGGAGAAATCATAGCCACTGACATAGTTGACTAGCGCTCGCCTAACTGCTTTGTCGGTTTGGTCTTTGTCTGAAAACAGCGGGTTACTACCAATGTCTACCCTCACATGAAAGCCCTTTTTACCTGAAAAGGTAATGTCTAACTCGGACTTATCGAACCCTAAATCATGTGATAGAATCTTGTAAAGGTTCAATGTTGAACGAGCTGCTGCGCCTAGATTCTGAGTTGGGCTTCTATCTCTATGACCTGGAATGTCTCCGTAGTCAATATCGAAAGCGAGTGTTTGTCCTCGACGGTCTTTTGGATTGACATTGGTCTTTTGATTTAGTACCCCACAGGACGGGCAAGCCTCTTCCTGTTTTTCGGACTTGTACGCTTCCCCACATTCTTGACAATTGATGGTCTTCTTATCTACTTCTTTAGGAGTCCGATAAGAGGGGTCAAGGTAGAGTGAGAGGCTAGCATAAATTGCCTTCGGGGCTCTCTTTTGGGCAAGCTCGATGATACTGGTGGTATCATTGTGAGCCTGGTGGCGTACCATGCGGTTGTCCCAGGTGAGAAACGCTATCTCCCTACGCGAGACTTTGTCTATCGACAATTCTGCTTTCGCATAATAGTCCCTACACAGGGTCAATAAGTCTTCTCTCCTAAGCATAGCTAGACCTCCGCGTTAACGCGTATAAACAAACGCTTCAAGCGCTTGCTTTGAGAGCTTGTAAGTCTTTCAATTCGGTGATAATCGAAGACGCAGTGTTCTTGTCAATAGGCAAGCATTCCGGGTCATTTTTCTTGGTAATTTTGCCGAGGCTGTCTACTGGGACTCCAGTCTTTTCTGATAGCCAGTCAACATCTCCTTGGTGCCCTAAGTCGGAAAGGAGATACATAATCAGTCCTTTCTGTGCATCTGAGCAGGTTCCTCCGCTACCAAATGACTTTGCTGCTGGGAGCTTATCCCTTTGTGGGCGGTGAGCATTGTTTGCTTCAGCTGCTTCAACCCAAGCTGGCTTGGCCCCTGCGTCGGTGGTTTCCTTCTCTTCCTGGGTCTCGTGATACAGGTCGAGCCCGATTCCCAGGTGCGTAGCTGCTCGCTTTAGAGCGTCAGTGAATGCGGTCTTCCAGGCTTGGCCGAAGTCGGCGCGGATGGTAGCGGTTCCGAATTCTTCGATTCGTCCCCATGTGTCAGAAATGACTGAGCCGTTCTTGTGGTTCTCGTAAAGTGGGTATTCGACGGAAACATGAAGAATCAAGCTTCCCTTATCGACTACTCTATCGAGGACTTGGTAACGGATAGCTCCGCCAAAGACATTCAACATTGTTCGCTTCACATATTCCCCTGTAACATAGGACATCTCAAAACCACCGCCAGCGCGGGTTAGGATATCCTCTTCAGGTGTTGCTGCGGTTAGGGCTTCGATTTGGGCCTCGTTGAGGCCGATTTTGTGTGTACTCATTTTCATACTCTCCGGTACTCAAATCTATATGTAAAACGCTATTAAACATTCCTATCGCCTTTTTACTGAAAGTGAAAGTGGTCAGTCATTATCGAATCCGTAGCTCTTCCCCGACTTGCGTAGTCCACCGTTTGTGGTGTGGCGCTTTCCCTTGCTCAGGAACCCAGTGATTGCTTGAACGATTGCATCTCGCTTGGGCGCAGTACCCTCATTTACATTACCCCAATGCTCTCGAATACCTTCGACAAATTCTTCCATTGTGAATTGTATCTTCTCAGTAGTGGCGTAATATGAGTTAAGTGCATTCCAAATTCCTTCATCTCGGTTCATTTGTTGACTGGTTTTTCCTCCCTCGGACGCCGAAGGTGAAATGTCCATCAATGTGCGTGACATAATAGAAATTGCAAAGTCGGCGTGTTCCTTGGTTACCGTTGTGGCGAAAGAAATTTTTGCAGCAGCACAAGCTAGCCTCCCGATAGAGTTGATTCTTCGGTTGCTTACACTATCTCCGTCAGAACGGTTTAGTCGGCTTTGTACTTGCTCTTTTGCGATGTAGCGCATAATATCCATCGGGATAGTGACTTCGG
>Ga0187219_1000426_pt1 | contig 20171 bp, 36 predicted proteins | sample 13SPOviralmetaG_FD_130162 | JGI IMG/M metagenome (GOLD analysis project Ga0187219, IMG submission 130162) | Marine viral communities from the oligotrophic San Pedro Time Series (SPOT) site, San Pedro Channel, CA, USA - 13 SPOT_SRF_2010-07-21... | ecosystem: Environmental > Aquatic > Marine >... | reverse complement strand
ACTTTCATCAATAAAGTTATCTAATGGCTTGACATGACGAAAAATATCTGTCATGCTCTGTAATATACCATTTCGATCGAAGTCGTATTGTACTTTAGGAAACTGTTTAAAAAAATTACTCATACGTTTGTTACTCCTGTACCTGTTGTTCTACCTTGTTCTTTGAGTTTTTCCAATGTCTCTTGTTGTTCTACTGATAATTCTGTAGTACCACTTTCGTTTTCTGCTCCAGATATTTCTACTCCATTCTCTTCCATGAGTACATTGAGTTTTTCTCTTGTTAATTGTTCTGATTCTCTGAATGAAAGCTGACAATCAACTTCTACAGGAGCTCCATCAGGGTGAAAAGATGCATGAGATGGATTATATGTTGTTTGTAATCCAGTACAATATGCTGGCATGTATATTGGCATAAATGGATTTGGTAGAGATGATCCTGGTGAATAAAATTTTATTTCAAATGTTGCAGGATATTGTAATGAAAAGGTACCAATCTGCTCTGGATACATAAACTCACGTATACGATTAATAATTTTTGCAACTACTTTAGATTCATCATTACTATTTGTAATAAATTTTAGATTAATATCAAACTGTCGTATCTCTGTACTTTCAAATGTTGTTACTGCTGAAGGATTCAGTGCAATTCCAGCCTTTGCAACTCCTGCACTATAGCCTCCTGATATATCCATACCAATATATGCTGATGCTTGAGAAGTAAATTCTCCTGCTGCAGCCATAATATCTTCTTGAGTAAGTGATACACCTTGTTGCGATAATGCTTCTATACCTGAACCAATAAGTCCTCTCTCAAGATTATTATAAGATACACCATCATTATTGAATATACCAATAGGAATGTATGTATAGATATCTGTAACGAATCCTTCATCACTAGCACCTTGTCTCTCATTAATTTTTATATTCATAAATGGATATTTTGATGCATTGATTTCAGGAGGATACTTTAGTACCTCATTACCCATTATATTCTTTAAATTGTTTATTGTTCTTGCCATAATTGTACCTTATAAATAGATATAGATTATTAATTATATAGATTATTTATATGAGTTACAAAGGTAAATACACAATAAAAAAGCCAGAAAAATATGCTGGCGATTCATCAAAAGTAGTATACAGGTCGCTTTGGGAACGTAATGCATTCAGATGGTGTGAGAGCAATCCATCTGTTAAGCTATGGAATTCTGAAGAAGTTGTTATACCCTATAAGTATACTGTAGACCAAAGATTACATAGGTATTATGTAGACTTATTGATTGAAATGGATAATAAGAAAATCTATCTTATTGAAATCAAACCAAAGAAAGAAACAGTACCACCTACAAAAAAGTCTAGAAGGTCTAAGAAGTATATAAAGGAATCACTTACATTCATCAAGAACCAAGATAAGTGGAAAGCTGCATCTGAATTTGCTGAGCATAATGGTTGGCAGTTTCAAGTATGGACAGAAGAAACTTTAAAGAATCTTGGCATAAAAGTACTATCTAAATAGTATAAATAACTATATGGCAAGTTTATTCGATACACTACAAGCAAATGCATTTAGAGCAGGAGTAACTGCACGTACTAAAGAATCACAGAAGTGGTTCCAAGATAAGATTAAAGACTTACCTAATCCTAGTCGTAAAAAGTTATTAACAGACCCTGCATTAGATCCTACTACTAAAACAATGGTAGGAAGTATGTATATGTATATGTATGATCCTAAAACTAAAAAGGATTTACCTTATTACGATAGATTCCCTCTGACTATATTGATGAGCGGAAGTAAAAAAGGATTTAGCGGATTGAATTTACACTACTTACCATATAATACAAGAGCTTTATTCCTTGATGAACTCATGAGTTTAGCTCCGAATAAATTAGGTGATACAACAAGAATACGAACATTAAGATACGAACTGATAGCTGGTGCTCAAAAGTATAAAGAATTTAAACCATGCTTTAAACAATATTTGAACTCACATGTAAAGTCAAGATTTGTAAGAGTACCAATGACTGATTGGGAAATAGCAATATTTTTACCAGTAGAACAGTTTGTCAAGAAGAACAAAACTTCTGTATGGACAGAGAGTTTAAAGATAGCAAAAGGATAATCAATGGCAACTATAGAAGATTTTAAAAGTATTATTACTCAAAAGGGTGGAGTTGCTCGTAGTAACAAGTTTAGAGTACTCTTCACACCGCCAAAAGGATCATTGTTTAATATAGATCCTGAAGCTATCATTGGTTCTCTGCTAGGTGGTGATACAGGAAATTTCGAAGCAAAGAATCTAATTAATGATCCTAGAGCTGTATCGTTCTTATGTAGCGGTGCATCTATTCCTGGTGTACAGATTGGTACATTAGACTATCAAGCAGAAAAACAAACAGTAAAAGTCGCGAATACATTTATTCACGAAGAAGTAACATTAAAGTTTATATTGACGAATGACTATTATATGAAAAAATTATTCGATAACTGGTTAAAACAAGTGATCGATCCTGAAAGTCATTCAGTTGGTTATAAAGACGATTATAGTTGTGATGTGGTAATTCAACAACTTAATTCGAGAGGGAATGTAGTATACGGTGTTAAGCTTATTAAAGCTTTTCCAACCACTGTTACTGCAATTGAATTTGACTCTGGCTCTGACGCCTTTGGAGAATTGAATGTAACAATGAGTTACGATCGATTCAACACAGAAAGTGTAATATCAAGTGCACTCTCTGGAGCAGGTGCAGTTCTAGACGTACTTACATAATAGGAGAAAATTATAATGGCATTACCAAAATTGAACGTTCCACAGTATAAGGTAGAACTACCAAGTACTGGAGAACAGTTAACTATGAGACCGTTTTTGGTCAAAGAAGAAAAGGTGTTAATGATTGCTTTAGAATCGAATGATGCTGAGCAAATATCAGTTGCAGTTAGAAATATTATCATGAGTTGTTTTGGATTCGATGATATATCTATGGATAAACTAACTGTATACGATATCGAATATCTGTTTTTACAGCTAAGAGGTAAATCAGTAGGTGAGAATATGAAGCTCAAACTGAAGTGCAATGATGCAGAATGCAGTGGTATGACTGATTACAATATCAACATAGAAGATATATCAATCATTAATAAAGAAAAAACAAGAACAATTATGCTTGACAAAGAGAATGGTGTTGGAGTAGAAATGAATTTTCCATCACTTGAAACAATAAAAAATCTTGATGTCAATAACCTAGGTTCTGTAGAAGGAATCATGGATGTAATAGTTGGTTGTATTAGTACTATATTCGATGATGATAATGTACACGATGCATCTAAGGAAACTCCTGAAGATCTTAAAGCTTTTTTAGAAAGTTTAAACTCAACACAGTTTACTAAGATACAAAGGTTTTTAGAAAATGCTCCAGCTGTTTATTTTAAAGGTGATTATAAATGTTCTAAATGTAATAGGGATAACGTTATAGAATTAAGAGGATTGAATAGTTTTTTTACATAGGCCTCTCACATGAGAGTTTAACGAATTATTATTCAACAAACTTCGCACTTATGCAACATCATAATTATAGTTTGAGTGAATTAGATAATATGATGCCATGGGAGAGGGAAATCTACTTAACGTTATTACAAGAACATATTAAAGAAGAGAACGATAAGATTAATCAACAGAAAATGAGGAGACGTTGAGATGGCTGAAACACAAGATAACAGTAGAAATGAAGTCGAAATAGATTTAGATAAGTACATGGCAATGATTGAGAAACTTGACGAACAAGAAGATCAAATCAAAGAAATGAAAGATGAAGCTAAACGAGCTAGAGACCAATTAGCACCACCTAAACATAAGTTTATGGATTTATTTTTAGATGATAACATATTAAACGAAAAGGCAATAATTGGATTTATATCCTTTTTCTTAATGGTTATATTTGGTATGTGCGATTTAGTAACAGCATTTATGGGACAAGATTTAGTAATTTCTGATACAATTTATACATCATTTGTTGTAGTAACACTTGGTGCATTTGGTATATCAGAAGCTGGTAAAGCATTCGGGAAATAATTAAATGGATGAAGATAACATAAACAAGGGTAACGATAAACCATTAGGTAAGACAGGTATTACTGAACTTATAGAATTGATGCAGTCGAATAATAAATCGACTGGAGAAATCGAAAAGGATGGTAGGAATACTCGTAGACACTTACTTGAAATGAAAAACATGCAAAAGGTCATGAATGATTTCCAGGCCCGTTCTGTTTATGGTTTTGAAAACTTCCAAGATATAATAGATTCTCAAAAGCTTCAAGATGTTGAAGATACTAGAGAGAACAAAACAATCTTTGAAGAAATCAGAGATGAATTAAGATCATTACCTAAAGAAACAGCTCAAGCAACTGCATCAGAATCTAAAGGTGATGGTATTACCAGTAAGTTAGGAGGTATACTCAAAGGCGCAGGGTTTGCTGCAGCAGGAGTAGGTATTGGTATAGCTGCGGTATTTTCTCAAGCTCCTAAACTCATTGAAACTTTTGAAAACATGGATGTCAAAAAGATATCTGATCAGGTATCAGGCCTTATTGGTATAAACAAAAGAGTTGAAGAAGAAGGTGGTAATTTATTAGTAGATGGCGGTTCTTTCTTAATTGGTATGGGATTCATAGGTGCAGGTCTTGCACTATTTGCTGTGGGTGGTACTTTTGCTGGAGCTGCAGATTATTTCTTAAAAGATGATTGGATACAAACAATACAACAAAATGTTTCAGATTTATTAGCTATAGGTACAAATGTATCAGGTAGTACTGCAAAGAATTTAGGAGAATCTGGAGCATTCTTCTTATCAATGGCAGGATTAGGATTAGGTCTTGCTGTGTTTGCTATAGGTAAAGCCGCATCAGGAGTTGCTGAAGCTATCACAATGTTTACTTCTGGTAGTAATTTTGCAGAAGATATTAAACAAGAAGTTGCAACACTATTAAGTATACCTGACTTACCGGGTGCTAAATTAGGAAAGGGTGGATTAGCAACATTCATAGCAACTATGGGTGGATTGATGGTAGGTTTATTGGCATTCTCTGTAGGTAAAGGTGTTGCTGGAGTTGCTGATGCAGCAACTGCAACTAGTATGTTCCAAGGTGCTAACTTTGGTGCAGATATAAGAGATGAAGTTAAGGCTCTATTGGAAATACCAAGTCTACCTGGTGTTGGAGCAAACACTGCTAAATTTACTTTAGTAATGGGTGGCTTAAGTGCTGGTCTTTCTGCATTTGCTATAGGTAAAGGTGGAGCTGGTGTTGCCGATTTCTTATCATTATCAGGTGGTAAAAACTTTGCTAAAGACATTAAGAACGAAGTTACTACATTATTAGAGATTGGGGAAGGTGCAGATAAGAGTAGAACACTTGCTGCGACTGGTGCTTTAACCGCTCTAGGTGCTGGTCTTGCTACATTTGCAAGTGGTAAAGGTTTAGGCGCACTTAGTAATTTAGCTTCATCTGTTGTATCATTCTTCACTGGTAAAAAGGATCCTATTACACAAGCAATTACTTTAGGTGATAATGCTGATAAAATACAAAAGGGTGCTGATGCATTTGATGACTTTGCTGAAGCACTAAGTAAATTCTCTAATATAAACTTTAAGTTTGATTCTGAACAGTTCATTGAAGAAGCTTCTAATTCTGCAAAAGCTATTGAAGCTATGATGACAGGTGGTAAAGTAAAAATACCAGGGCCATTCAATGATGTATCAATTGATCCAGGTTTATCTCAATTAGTACCTCAGATGGATGAATTCTCATCTTCTATGATTCGTATGCAAAGTTCTATGGGTGGTGATACATCTGGAATGGAAAGATTACAAAAGCTAGAAGGTATGATGATAAACAATATGTCAGTAGAGAATGCTCTATTGAAAATACCACAACAACAAGCACCTGCTTCTATCAGTACAGTAGGTCAAAACAATGTCAATACTACTAATAACTCAGTAATAGTTACTAGTGGTTCTGATGCACTTAAAAATACACAAAATCATTTAAGAACAGACGGATAAAAAAAGGGACCCGAAGGTCCCTTAAAATTTTCGTATCGCCGAAACGGGTCAGCTACTCATTTTATTCCTGAGCTAATTTAGCAAAATAACTCAATGTATCATCTTCTTTGGCATCCTGCGTAGGAGCTGTAGAAGGAGCTTCTGCAAAAGGTTGTGGTGTTGCTTCAACAGCATTCATTACTGGAGCCTCTGCAACTGGACCATCAGCCTCTACACCTAATACTCTATTGAGTTTGAGCTTTAACTCATCATATGACTTATAGTTATCAGGGTTGGTAAACTCTGTTAACGAATGTATTTTGTCATATGTTTCTTGCAGTCTAGTTTCATCACCACCATGTAGTTGTGAAACACTTGCAAACTCTGACTTATCATAGTTTACCCAACCTTCTACCTTTCTGATCTTAATTTTAAAATCAGCACCTTCCCAGAAATCGTATGGATTTACGGGTTGTTCATCGGCAAATTGTGGTTGCATAACATCCATAATCTTGTCAAAGATTTTCTTACCAAATTTATAAAGGAATACTTTTCCTTCATTCTCTGGATTACTTGGGTCAGATACAATAAGAACGTTTGACACATAGTGTAACCTTCTTTTTCTTTCCCTTGCGATTGCTTTGTCTTCATCTCTACCAGTATTCCACAAGACTGAATTCATTTCTGAAACAGGGTCTTGCTGTCCAATTGACGTTAATGAGTTTTCTATGTACCATAGACCAGTAGGTCCTTTGAATCCATGATCCCAGTATCTTACCCATGGAAGATCTTCACCTTCTTTTGCTGGTAAGAACCTGACCACTGCAAAGCCATTTCCTGCTTTATCTCTGGTAGGTTTCCAGAATCTATTATCATCGTATGAGTTCGATTCTGTTTTAGTTGTAGACACAGCTTCCGCCGCTTTTACGAGTTTATCGATTGATGAGCCTCGCATGCTCTTTAAGTTGTCTAAAGACATATATATATTCTCCTATATTTACTGAATTATCCACTTTATACATAACAAATCAATTTATATTATACCACACTTTCATGTGGTTGTAAAGGCCTTTTTAAGAATATTTACACATTTATTCTTATTGAACTTTACGAATGGTTTATATTTAGTAACCTTTCGATATATATCAGGCCAAATAATTGTTTCTGATATCTTCTTAGATTCTCTATTCATAAACCCAGTTATAGAATCCAAGATGACAACTGTTTCCAATTGTATTTCATCTTGCATCCATAACTGTATCACCAAAGGATGTTCATTATCATTTGCTTCTAAAAGCGAATCAAAATTATTTTCCTCTGATAATCTATTTATATCATTCTCAAAAGTATATGATAAACTTTCTAGTACTTTTTTGTGTTCACGATAATAACGTTCACCGCCTTCATTAAGCATATCACCGACATATTTAACATCATTTTTAAAGTTAGCTACATAGAATTCAATTAAGTTATCGTATGTATTAGCTATCTTTGCAAAAAAGTATTTATCTTTCCTTTTAAAGAATGATTGAGGTTTCACTGAAGTCTTAAAGTTATACTTTACAGCATCATAGTTATCAGTTTCAAAATGTAACTTTAATGCATTATATAACTTATAAGATTCAAAGGGATCACTCATATTGGTAGTTTATTTCCTTTCTTAACTCTTAAAAGATTTAAGTTAGTCGCTTCCGCTTCTATCTTAGCTTTAAGAGAATCAGTCAATAATCTTTTCATACTCTTGTAATCCAAACCTCTTTGCTCTACCACATAGGATGCTGCGTCAATATAACCCATCTTCCCTGTGGCGACCAATTCCTCTACAGCTGTAGAGAATCGCTTCTTGGTCATTATTTTTTGTTTAACTTCTGACTCAACCAATTAAAATACCCTCACTAATATACAGTCAGCATTAATTCTGCCTGTTGGTTTACTTATTTTTGTTGTGATACTATCCCATACTTTTTCTATCTGCTTTTCAGTTTTAGAAAGTATGAGTGGTAACACATCTTCTGGTTTTCTTAAAGTCGCTGTACGACTTGTAGATTCATCAAAGTTTTTAATCGATGTACCTGATACTTGTAGACCAGTAGCAGACTGTACAGAATATTCTGTTAGCTTACGCTGTTTAGTATTATATACAAATAGCTTTTTACTACTTGGTATAAGTACAGGATTAATAGAAACAAGTTTGGAATCAATATCTTCTTGACAATATTTTAACCTAGCAACTTGTTGGTCTGATGACTTTGGTTTTCTCGCTCTTGGCGTTCTTGTAGCTTTAAACGATAATCTTAATTTCTCTAAATCTTCAAATACTTTTTCAAATTGAGACATTATCTTTTTCTTGTTACCTTTAGTAATATGTGAATACGCTTCTACACATTGATCACACGTTCTATCGTATGCTTCTTTAATGTTTTCGTATTCACTATCTAACATATTCTTAAATATATTAATTGCATTACCTTTTAATCCATGCATTTTAAATCTATTATAAGCACCAAACTTTTGTGTGTAATTATCTTCAAACCAACCTTCAACAATAATACTATCCCAGTCATGCCATATAGTATCAATAACTTTTCGTCTTGTTCTTTCTGCTGGTGTAATTACAATTACATCTTTTTTCTTTTCTTCAGCTTCAGCTTTAATAGCTAAACCTTCTTTATATCATTCTTTAATTATATCTTTAAACTTATCTATTGTTTTTTCATCATGTTTCCATCCACGATAGTGTAATTTAATACCTTTGTTTATTGACATGAATTTCCAATCTTTTACTCTACGTAATACCGATAATTTCTTTTTATCGTATTTCATTACATCTTCAGCAAATTGATAAACTACAGGTAGGTAATCTTTATGCTTATAAAAATAATTATACCAACTAATTCCTTTTTGATAATTTAGTGTAGTGAACTCACTTTTTTCATCAAAAAATGGTTCAGGACCTAAATATTTATCTTCTAACGTTACGCCTCTTCTAGCCATAATACTCCTCAAAAATATGGGGTCTAGTGTCTTCTGATGATAAGGAGTTGATGATCACTAGACCCAACATATTATAAAACTTTAATACCATCAACATAATTCTCAGCTGCGCTTTCTGCCCATGCTAAACTCTTTCCTTTATATGGTTCTCTTTTTATTAAAGTACCATCACAATACATTTCAATACCATATACTCCATCTGATCTTTTAAATACATCAGCTCTTAAGTTATCTCTCACATACGTAGATGTGTAATTATAAAATATATTAGTCATTCTTTCTCCTTGAACTTTTTTGCTCAGATACTATTACACTGCTCATATAAGCAAAGTATCCCATCCCACACATAAAAATAAGGCCTATAAACTCGTTAACTAAATCCATGTATATTAATCCACACCAAAACATTATACAAAATAATATTATAGCAATCCAAACTGATGCTTTGCTCCAGTCAATACTATTGTCTTTCATATGTTTACCTCTCCTGCTAAAATTAATATTGTTCCTAAAATCATAGTTGTGATACAAAATATCATAAACCATTTAAACACTCCTAAAATCATATCAAATAATTTTGTCATTAACCTCTCCTCATTTTAGCGATATCTTCAGCTTCTTGTTGGCTAATGACAGGGACTGCATTACTCTTATGCATAGTGGCTATACCTTTGACTAATGTACCAGTGTATTTCATTGTTTCTTTTTTTCTCATACCACTATCATTACCTAGGAATGTACCGTTCTTCATTGCTTCTTCCATAAGAGATTTATACTGTATAGATTGTGCACGTCTCATCTTATCTAATTGACTTGGTCTGTTTTCCATTGGTGTAAACTGTATTTCTTTTTTCTTTGCAGCATTGGCAAAATGATTCTTTCTTCTTTTTCCCGTAGGACCATAACGCAATGACCCAGCATAAAAACTTGTCATTCCCATTACTTTGGACCCCCGTTATGACCAATCATAGATTTTTCTCTTTGCTCTTTTTTCCATCTTAGGAAATCCAAAGCAACTTCTCTTGTTGTGTGAGTTAGAGTACTCACTGGACGTCTTTTTACTTTATTCATAATATTTTAATTCTCCTCAAATTCATTCATAATATATTATTATACCATAGTTTACATAGAATGTAAATAGTTAATTTCATTTTCTTGTGTATTTATCTATAAGATCTTTACCTTGAACCTTTTCACCTAGAGTTCTAATTAATTTACCTTTTTTCAGTCTTTCAATTCTACCATCATTATAAGTAATATCAACTATATTACCATCATTAGGATATTCATCATAATGCATAGTGACTTTTCTAGTATCAAATCCATGGATTGACTCTATCCCATTAGCCCAGATCTCAGCTTCTAATAAAAGACCTTGACGTTTTACTGTTTCACTATATTCTGTCATGTATTATCACGGTCCTTATATTCTACACTACTTTTATCGAATAATTTATTAGCATGCTTTTGTAAGCCTTTCTCAACAAAATTATTTAAAAAGTCTGTATATATTAAAACATATATTCCTCTAGTAAATAAAGCTACGAATATAGCACCAGCTAATATACTTAGAGTTTCAATTAATCCCATGAGTCTTGATCCTTCATAGCATTATAACTTTCCATATATGATGTAGACCCTAGCCATCTTTGAGTATTCTCTGATGAATAATGTCTGTTTTCATCTTTATGCAAATCTAATCCATTAGAATTTAGATGAGCACTTTTCTTCATAGATGCTGTTAGCTTATTATAATTAATCTTTGGTCTACTATAAACCTTTCTTACAGTCGCTTTAAACTCCTGCTCCGCGTCATACTTTTTCTTTTCTTCAAGTAGTATATTCTTGTATTCTTCAAATGTTTTAGACATTATTCACTCCTTCATAAAAATAGTCAAGGTCTGATAGATTCCATTTCGACATTACTGAATCGATAACTCTATTCTTAAACCCTAGTTTATATAATATAGATTCCCTAAATGTCATTGGGACATTCATTGGAATCCTCGTTGCTATGTGTTCAAAATTCATAACCATTATGCACTCACCTTTTCAAAAGTTACATCGTGTAAAGTACCTTGAGTCATACATGCTTTATCAGCACTATACCTAATGTCAGTTGAACTGAAAATATTGAAAGCATCTGATGCATTCCAATAATCATTAATGGAGTTACCACCAATGTTTACTGACCACTCACGGTCATTTTGATATGGTCTTGAACCTTTCCAATCATATAGAGTGAATACTCCGTATTCGGTTTCTCCATTACTATTTGTTCTTTCAGTTTTAATAACCCATTCCATAGTAACTTTATTATCTACTTCATCTGGTGCGTAACAGATTGGATCACCAAACATTTCGACCAATTGATTTGTAGTTACACCTTCCATGTAACCTTGTCTTGATGTACCAACTGCAGGTAACTCAGTTGGGATAAATTGAATCATTTCTTTATTCATTATTTAGCCTCCGTTGCTCTTTTGTACATTTCATCTTTGATTTGACCAGCCATTTGCCAAGAGTTAAGATCTCCGCCAGCTGAAATACCGAATTCTGTATCATTTACTACCAATTGGTAATACTTAGGACCATTGATAAGATCATATAGTTTACCTTTAATTTCTTGACCAGTAATCCAAAATTTATTTTCAGAACCTACGACCTTATTGAAAGAATAACCAAATTCTTTACTTAGAAAGTTTACGATTTTATCTTTACTGAAAGTACCTTGCTGACTAGCTTTGGCCTTTACTATTATATTGTAGTTTTTCATAATTTATTTCTCCTTTATCATCAAATTATATAACCATTATACCATAGTTTAGCCATAATGTAAATAGCCAAACTGAAATTGTTACACAATTGTAACAGAACTGTAACATTCCTGTAACATTGGAAGCCCGTAGGGGAATCGAACCCCTATTGCCAGGATGAAAACCTGGTGTCCTAACCGTTAGACGAACGGGCCGAGATAAGCTTGGTAGCATTTCAATTTCATGGGTATTACCCCAATTCTTTACACCGTGTCCTTCTATGCCAGGCCTTACCTGGATTTTATCTAGGTGGATAGGTAGCCACCATATAGAGTTTCGTTTACCATGATTTCCCAATTCCTTATCAAAAATTTCTATCACTTCTTTGTTAACCGTTTGTAATAATCTCAATGCTATATATCACGTCTTAATTGATTTTAAAATAATTATTACTGGTTTATTTCGTAGAGCTTCACAACATCCAACCATCTACAGCTCTTCCTCAACTCCTATTAATACTAGTGAAATCGTTTTTCCACCCCGTCTACTATGAGATGCGTAATGTGCATTTTACTTATAGGATTCATGAATCCGAAATTAGGTAATGAATTACACATCTTGTCCCAATCATTGCTATCATGCGATAGTGCTAATTCATTAAGTTCTGTTGGGACAGGTATTTCTATAATAGCTCCGTCTTTAACTTCACCTTTAATAATTGGAAACCCTTTTATTCTTACGCTTTTCATATTCACTCCTTTTTTAAAATATACCACTATTATACCACAGTCAAGAGCAAATGTAAAGGGTTTATGTGAAAAAAGTGTGACTTTTTTATCTACAGCTTATATTGTTACCATATATATCGTAGTTTGCACCATTAGGTGGATTTACACATCTTGATGTAGTATTATATAAGTAATGATTTCTTAAGACAACGATTGTTAAGATTGTGTTATAAAAGGTTATATCAGTATAACTAGCATTAGCAGCTAGGATAGGAGCTGTAAGTGTTTTTTGTAATATGAACTGCCCTGCACTAGGTTTATGTGGTAATAGAGGATTACCCTCTTTTATATTAGGATGATCATGTACATAATGATATGACATACTCATATCTAGAAAATTCATAAGCCAAAAGTAGTTTAATTGAAAGTCAGTAGGCTCATTAACTACTTGTGTAAACCGTAACTTTTTCAGTCTTGCCCTTGACTTGGATTCTATCAACTTCTCTGAATTTTCCTGCTGTACTTGCTTCACGACTGAACTGTGATAACAACAAGTCCACCCCATCGTAATTTCTTGTTTGACCTTCAAGTCTGGCTGCCAAGTTGACTGCGTCTCCAATGACGGAATAGTCAAATCTAATTTCTGATCCCATGTTTCCGACAATGCAGTCCCCGGTATTGACACCAATGCCAACATTAATAGGAGGGAGATTGAGCGGTTTAAGTTCTTCATTTAGTTTTCCAGTTGCTTCTATAATTTCTATAGATGTTTTTATAGCCATATCGGCATGGTTCTTACAAGGTAATGGTGCGTTCCAAAAAGCCATTATACAGTCTCCCATATATTTGTCTATAGTACCATTATTCTTTAAAACGATTTTAGTCATACGATCTAAATATTTATTTATAAGGATTACTAACCCTTCTGGGTCATTATTGTTTTTATAGTGTTCTGATATTGGAGTAAACCCTACTATGTCCATGAACATAAATGACATTTCTTTTCTTTCACCACCAAGCTTTAAAAGAGATGGATCATCTTGTAATTGTTTAACTAAGTCAGGAGATACATATGTACCAAATTGTTTCTTAATCTGTTGTTTCAACATGAATTCTTTATAGAAATTGTTCAGTGCGCTTGAGAGATAAGTTATTATATATAATATTAGAGAGTAACTAAGGTCGAGGAGTATAAAAGATTTATTCCAGATATAATAAACGAGTCCGCCTGTCCCGGCGACAAGAACCAGAAAGGTTAGTAAAGAAAGCCAAATTGGTGCACGATATACCATTAGAACAAGAAGCAGAGCAAGCAGAGTTGATACAACAACTTCTACAAGAAATGCGTACTGAGGTCGAGATATTGGATTCTCAGAAAGAATCGTTTGTAACGTTGTCGCTTGTAGCTGATGAGGATACTTTAATCCGCCAGGAGTAGGTACTTGTAAACTCAAACCTCTTGCAGTAACACCAACTATAACTGTTTTACCTTTTAAGTCTTTAACATCTGATAGACCATTAACATATTCTATTTCTTCAAATTTTGTATTCCACTTTAACCATATAGAACCATCAGCATCTGTAGGTATTTCATAAGGCCTTAATACAATACTTTCAATACCAGCTTCATTTGATTTAATAGTATAAGATGGCTTATCATTTAAAATACGTATTGTTTCTAAAGCAAAGGATGGATATAACTGATTATTTACATTAGATATTAAAGGTATTCTTCTTGTCATATTATCCACTTCTGGAGCACCATTAGATAAACCATGGCCCCATGCACCTGATTCTATATCTGGTATATTAGTTACTAATCCATTATATTTGTAAATAAAATCGAGAGGATCTGAGGTACCAAAGGTAGCATATCCAACATATGGAGCATAATCGCTTCTACCGTATTCATCTGCTGTTTGTGTTAATATAATACCATTATCTTTTATCCAAGATGCAAATACTTCATCACCACCAAACCTATCAGGCTCTGGAAACATAATAGTAAACCCTATCATTCCAGCATTTTTATTTCTCAAATCAGCTATCATTTGAGCATAGTATTGTCTAGGCCACGGAAACTGCCCTAACTCTTCTAAGGATTTCTCTCCTATATTTAATAATACTATTTCGTTAGATTGTTCTTCAGGAAGTGTTTTTATTAATGAGTCAAATACATTTAATCTTGTTTGCTCTAATAAAGTAGGGTCTGTAATTCTCATACATACCATAAGAAATACTAAAGCTATTGTTGTCCAAATGGACGTTATGTATTTCATTAATTACCTTGAGAAACATTAACTGTACAACCGCCAACTGTATAACAAGTATTCGTTATAGAATAACTTTGGTTTGTTGCACCTTGTTGTAATAGATTTAATGTTGTAGGTTCGGTTCCTTCTAATCTTATTTGAGAATTATGATTTGCACTTCCTTTTTGCATGAGATCTACTGATGAACCATCAGCTGTTCCATAAAAGTATGCATGTGAATAATGAGAACCTGAACCTTCTTGCCACGATTCGACATTAGTATCATCGGCATGTACATCTAAATTTAATGTATGAGAACCATGCTGATAAACATCAACTGTATTATCGTTACCCCATAGATGTCGACCATAAGTTGCACCATCATATTGTATTACTGTTTCATCATTACCTGTACCATCAATATCTCCACCCCATGATTTACCTGAGCCCCAATATGATACCCAGGATATAGAATTGCCTGAACCATTTTGAGTTAAATCAAATGAATTACTTGCATGAGCAAATGAAAAATTAACTGTATTACCATAACCTATTTGAGTTATACTTAAATTAACATCATCACCACTACCTACTTGCTCTACATGAATATGGTTATCATCTGTAGGACCTGCATATATTGGCATTGCTAAAAAGATACATGCACCCCATGGTAGTATCCAATATTTAAAAATTTGTTGTTTTATTTTATTCCACATAACTATATTTATAATTGTTTTATCCTTATATCAATAGCATCGCCATCATTTCCTATAATGAGACCTTGCCATGTTGGTGTATCTGTTTCTAATGTAAATGAACCACCTGCTGCTATTGTTACTTCTATAAGTCCATTTACATTACGATATAATACCAAATCTCCATCTCTTAAAAATACATTATATTGAGATTGTTCGTTAAGACCTCTTCTAGCACCTTCAATATCAAACTCTCCTAATACGTCTGATAGGTCTCCAGAATCTACAATATCTAATACATTAATTAAAAAGTCTACATCAAGTTCATCAATATCAAGTTCATTAAAATCATCAAGTTCATCTTCTTCTAACTCATCTTCTTCCAATTCGTTAAATTCTAAAAAGTCAATATCAAGTAATCCTTGATCTTCATTTTGTTCATCAGCTAACTCTTCTTCCATTTGTTGTTTGATATCTTCAGGAGGATTCACAATAAACATATTATCAATTAAAGATGGTGTAATACCATTAATTACTGTTTCTTGTGTTGGTGGCCTATCGTATGAAGCTACCATTGTTGCTGCGTATGCTTCATCTAATATTACAGTTCCACCTAAATTTGATACTTCTATAAGTCCAGATGGATTACCTTGATCATCTGGTAGTAATATAATAAGTGATCTTCCGATTTCATCAATCGTTGTTGTAAAGTCTGTTCCTCTGACTGCTATTGTTGCTGTTGGAGTACTGATTTCTATATTTGCTTTATTTACTAATCCTAAAGAACCCGAAGCAAATCGTGCAGTACCACTTACCATTCTCATTGTCATTTTAGACATAGAAGGATCTGGGTCATAGTATACAGTATCTATTAATACACGGGAATGTTCTTTGAGTTGGAGTTCTGCTTTATCTAGGAATTCGATAAGCATTCGGCCATCTGCCGTTTCTGCTGTATCGTTTAAATTAATTTCGAGACCGACTTCGTGATTTAAAGTTTCCTTACCTCGTGTAATTCCACCGTATCCTTTGGTCTCTCTAATATCGCCAATGGGCTCAGCATAACTGAACCCACTGATGAGTAAAAGACTAGCTGTCGTTACCGACGTCTTTTTGATTGAGTTGAATAATCGCATTGTCTGATGTAACTGTTAATACAATATTTGCATTAGGTGTTGCACAAGAAGTTCCTGCGCCTTGAGCACAAGTACCAGATATTTGATTTATATCAACATCTGCAGAATCACCTGTTAAAGTAAATTCTAAGTTTTGTTCACCATCTTTTTGCAATGTATTAATATTGTTACTGTCACCAGTAATTTCAAAATCCCAAATGTTATCGTCTGATTCCCAGTCGATATCAAAGACATTTGAATTACCAATTAAGATTAAATCTGCATTTAATCTCTCTGCACTTAAACCATAACCTTGATCGATATCAAAGGTGTTTGAATCACCTGTAACGTCAAAGTTTATGTCTGAGTCGTCTGCACTACCAACGTTTCCGATATTCCAATCTATAACATTTGAGTCACCTGTAAAATCTAGCTTATAGGTTGAACTATCTGCTACAACAGGACCAAATAATATATTTTGGTTACCAGCAAAATCTAAATCAAATTCTAAACTTGAACCTGTAATAGCCATTACAGAACCTGACCCACTTGAAAAGTTATCTCCACCGATTTTGTTACCAAAACCGATTTGATCTACATATAATTTAAGTGTATCACCAGTTTGTGTGATTTTAATTTCGTTATCATCAGTGGCTTGTGCGAAAACAAAGGAAGTCGACAATAGCATTGCTATACTTAAAAGTTTATTCATTTTCGTTTACCTCTTCTAATTGATGTTTATCATTAACCCCATTTGATAAATGAGGATGACGATGCCCATCTTTAATTACCCAAAACCCTCTATCGTGGCCTTGGTATACTAGTTCTAACACGGCAGCTTCAATCGCTGTTCGTGTTGCGTATGTCACGGACTCATTATTACCCACGCCGTCCTCATATTCTACTAGTGTGGTACTATTATCGACGAATCTAAATATATCACCACTTCCACCATAACTAAGAATTGTTTTCTTAGCTTGGACATTCAATAATACTTCACCTGTTAGAACTGAAACAGCTCTTACAGATACGGTTACGACATCTTGTGTATATCGCTTACTTTTACCAATACCTAATAGTCGTGCGCCTCGACCACCTGTTTTTATATTAGTATCGTATCCAATGATTCCACCTTCTATTATCATTCCTGCAAATAGGAGTGGATTTAATGGTTGCGGGCCACCGTCACCCGCAAATTCTTGTCTTGCACTTCTTATGATTTGTCTTTCTCTTATAAGATTATCAATACCTTGTCTTTCTGCAACTCTAAACCATTTACCGTTTCCAGCAGTCTTCAATGCATCAATTAACATTTCAGTTCCACCTTGCGAAACTGCTGTTGAGAAATCTGCTATACCATCTCGTTCTTTTCTTTGACCTGTTTTATCTATAAAGCTGTAAACTGCAACCACAGGCATATCATCAGCAGCTGGTAGATTTAATAATTCTACATATGATGGTAACCTTACAGCTTCTGGTTCCTCTACACATATATAAGAATGATTTAATGTTTTTTCTAAACGTGATTTTGCATTTTTAAGTGATGAACTGTGTAATAGAGCATCGACGTCTGATTCACCTTTTTCGTAATCAGTCGGTTCAAAAGTTATTTGTTTACAATCTTGAGGTTCATCTGACCATACAGGAGCTGATGATTCGTTCATCATTCCTAAAATGACTAATAATAATACTGCAGCTTCCATTTAACCAATGTCCGGATCTTGGCCAAAGTTACCTGAACCAATAGGTATTTCAATAACTGTTGTTGTTCCATCTTCACCAACAATAGTCATTTTAATATATTCAGTACCATCTGCATTAGTAATTACTTCATAAGTAACAGTATTACCTTCTAATACAAATGATCCAAATCTTACAGAATCATCATTAGAAAACATTGATTCTACTAATTGTTTAGAGAGTTGTGCATATATTCTACTCTCTAAATTACGTATAAACTTAGCCATAGTAGTGTTTTCTGCATCTCTTTCGGCTGCTTTACGCGCAGCATCCATAGCATCTTTTATTGCTTTCTTTCTACTATGTTCTTGGTTCTCAATAGTTAGGTAATGTGCTCCAGTACCTTGTCCGCTAAAAGATGGATTTTTAAACTTGTGAACTACATCAGCAGCTTTAGTTGGTAGACTCAAAAAATAAATAATTAGTATACCTGTAACAGTTATTAGTATAGTTGGTAAATTATGTTTAATTTGCATTGTTCTTCTTTTTCTCGTTTTCTTTATATTCCAAAACAACATTTACTTTTTGTTGTAAACGTATTAGGTCTTGATCAAGCATTCGTGTTTGATCAATTACTCTTATCAGAGCAAAATGCATTTTTTCTATTTGGGGATCTATTTCTTCTTGTATAAAGTTATATACAAAATAAACAAAGTAACCTAATCCTACAACCATTACTACAGGAAATCCATAATCTTGGATAAGTGTAACGAGTGTAAAATCTTCTTGAGTTATTGCTACATCCATATTAATCCCTTCTCACATCAAGTTTACCATCTTCTACAAAGTTTTCTGCTCTTGCAACTCTTTCTATATCAGGTCTTAGTTCTAATGCACTACTTACCAACATGTCGATTTTTATCATTTCATTTGACATTGTCCTGGCTCTATTCTCTAGAGATTCGCAGAACATAGTAAGCGTTTTAATATCATCAACAATGCCTTCCATTATTTGCTTTATAATTACGAATATAAATGCACCCATAATTATAGCACCAGCGATTGGTAATCCAACGTCACTTATTAAACTAAATACTTCTTCCATAATATAGTTTATTTATAATATTTTGAAAGCTAAACGCTTTATATATTGAAATTAATTGATGTGCCACAACCACAAGATGATTCTTCTTTGTCGTTATGGAATTTAAAGAATTCGTTCAGTCCCTCTTTGACATAGTCGATAGTCATGCCATTTAGATAAGGGACTGAATTACTGTCAATTAGAAATTTAAATTTTCCGTAGTCTATGACTACGTCGTAAGAATTTTTCTGAGTATCAACATCAAAGATATACTCAAAACCAGCACACCCGCCTCCCGTAACTCCAATCCGTATATAACTAAATTGTTCTTTGGTTTGCTTTTGCACCAGCTTTTGTATAGCTTCATCTGTTAATTCTATTTGCATCCTTACTTATATCTAATCCGATTAAGTCTCTCCATACGTTTTGTATTCGAGACTGTTTCATGAACTCATGAATTTTTAACCACATATTTACCCCCCGTGATTTGAGGAGAATATGATATAGGTTTAGTTAGAATATGTAATTGCTACTGCTTTCACACCAGTTACTGCATTAGCTACTTCAAGCGTATGATCAGTGTTTTTACCTAGTATTACTTCAGTACCTGTTTTTACTGTAATAGTACCAACAACATCTGAACCACTTTTAACGGTTACTAATTGATCTGCTGCATTACTATTGTAAACTCTAATTACTTTCTGCAATCCTAAATTGGATGCAGTGTTACTTAGTGCTACTTCTGATCCAACTAGTTTTAATTGTTTTGCCATTTTATTTTACCTTATTTTTTACTGTTTTTCTTGGTCTTCCTCTCTTGGCTGGAGCTTT
>Ga0187219_1000424_pt1 | contig 20185 bp, 14 predicted proteins | sample 13SPOviralmetaG_FD_130162 | JGI IMG/M metagenome (GOLD analysis project Ga0187219, IMG submission 130162) | Marine viral communities from the oligotrophic San Pedro Time Series (SPOT) site, San Pedro Channel, CA, USA - 13 SPOT_SRF_2010-07-21... | ecosystem: Environmental > Aquatic > Marine >... | reverse complement strand
TAGGAAAGAGTATTGGAGATATAGTATTATTGCGATAGACAGCAACCTGTTTGAAAGGTCTCGTGCTAATGTCGATAACGTTAAACGTAGAATAATCCTGACCTCTTCCTTTTGATACGTCTACCATCATAAGATATTCATGTTCTTTGTTGGGACGGTCATATATTAGTAAGTCCCCTCCTTCAAGATGTTCTTGAGGGTTGAATGCTCTAAATGATAACAGTGTTTCGGCATTGATTAACGTATCACCTGTTCCAAAGAAGGTGTTACCAAACTCTTGGTCGAATTGCAGTTGTGACGTGTTCGCAATTGTTTGTTTTTTCCATTCCTCGTCCCTGCCTGGCACATCATGCCAGTTGACAGTAAAGGGGACAAACTCATTCACCTTCTGAACTGCACCCTCCCAAATCTTGTGGAATGTATTACCGATACCATTTGCGGTAGACGTGATAATTACCTTCGTGTCCTTACCAGCAGAAACTACAGGATAGGTAGATGTATAGAACTCATTCGCACGTTCAACAAACGCAAACTCGTCTAGGAATAGTAGGTTAACAGACATACCACGAATAGAACTACCAGATGTTGCAGCCGCAATAATACGAGAGTTATTACTAAACTCAATCGAACCTTTGTTAAGTGCCTTAGTCCCAGGCTGAAGAAAGAATGGAAGATTCTCCAACATGAGTGTCACACGTGCCAACATCTCTCTCGCAGTCGCACCTTTGTTTGCAAGAACCGCAATAGTCTTCTCACTATGAAAACAAGCATACCAGATTATGTAACCAACCGAACTGATTGATTTACCAGACTGTCTACAAGCAAGGACGATAGAGAATCGGTTATTATTGAAGTGGTCGAACATCTTCTCTTGATAAGGATATAGTCTAAATGGAACTAGTCCACTATCAAGGGATATTACTTTGAGATATTTTTTACAGAAGTATACAGGGTCTTTAGAACACTTGATGTATTCCTTGACTTCGTTTTCGGTAAAATTGTGTTGAACTCCATCACGTTTGACATTTATATTGCCAAGGTATGATTCATTCTTGTTCGGATTCGGGTTCGACATCTATTACATTATCCACTGGTTTTTCATCATTAATTAACCGTTGTAGGTCTGTAGTTGTTCCTACAAATAGGTTGTTGGTAGTATTACCAACTTGTTTGGGTTGGTCATCATCCTTATTGATTTCTTTGTGTTTCTTATTCAAGTCCATCAATTTGTCAGTCACATCTGCCATGTTCTTCATCATACCAGATAACACTTCAAAGGCACGAGGGTGTTCACTCTCACGTGCAACTTCGATCATCAAGTCCATACTCTCCCTACCCTTCTCAATTATATCATGATAGGTGTCACGAGATGTGGTGTAGTCATCCTTGATGTTTTTATCATTATTTTTATCAGTCATTATACACTACTCACAATAATTGTTCCTATCATAGTTGAAGGATGTGCAGTACAAACATAATAGTATGTTCCAACAGTAGTAAACGTATACGAAATGTTTGTGTTACTTTCGGTTGCGATAGTATTGTTGGAACCATCTTGATACTCTAATACGTGTCCTCCTGTAAGATTATTTAGTACTAAAGTATCGCCCGCATTAATGGTGATAGTTGGGTCAGTTAAATCCGTGATTGTTCCTGATCTATCACTTTGATCATTGGCAAATGTATAATCAGAACCATCAGCAGAATTAATGGTAAGTGAATATGTTCTGGGAACATTAGGAAGTGGCGGAGGCCCACCATCTACCACAACATTTCCATCACTATCTTGAGTAGTTGTCAAGAAACCATAGTCACTATCCACAGATACACCGCTTGGGTCTAGTGTGGTCACTTGAGTATTTAGATATACATCACTGTCGTTAAATCCTGATTCCATCATGAAGAAGTTGTTACGAACTTCACGAATAATGTCACCAGTACCTTCAGGCCCATATAACGCAATTTTCATATCAAAGTCTAATGTATATATGATTGTCCTACGTTGTTCAACCGCACCTTCGAAGTCATCCGAGAATGCTGTACTAGTCAACGAGATAGGCACATCTTCGGTCAGACTCGGAATATCTGCAAATGGTTTAATGGTTGCGGTATACTGAGGTGCGAAGTATGGGAGAACCTGTTCAACAATCTGTAGTGCATCGTCCTGTGACTTTGCATAGATGTTCAACTGAAACGAAATGGTGTAAGGTGTTGCAGTATAAATCTTTTGACGTTTGGTTATCGCATTAGACGCCTTAGATATGTTGTTGACCTTGGGTAACTGTCGAGTCGGGTCATATGCCATGTTGGTAATCTCAAATGACATACGAGGGAGTTTCATTGCAACTCTGCGTTCTGCGTTCTCACCCTTAGACATCTCTTCTAGACGAGAGATGAAGTTTCTCTTGGGTGCATAGGATAAAGGTACTTTTACCTGAGAGATAGTCTCGCCCGAACCATTATGTCTGAGTACGTGTAGATTATTGAACAACGAACCGAATACCGATACCGCAGTTCTTACTCTCTTATGATAAAACCATGTTCCAAACATTATAAGTCCCCAAACGGATTTGATTCTGAGAAGTCGAGGAAGTCACCCTCGAAGTCATCAAAGATTTTATTCTGTGCATCCTGTTGAATCTCTTGTAGTTCTTCCACAAGTGTCGGTGTTGTTACTGCACCCGAAGTTACACCTATTAGTGCCTCACCTGTCGCAAATGTGTGGAACTTACCATCAGTTGCACCAGCGTGTGCGATTTTAACTTTCTTGGTATCTCGTGTGAATGCGGTCACCTCACCCTTCATGTCATAATCACCAAACACTTGTTTGACAGTTTCACCAACTACATAACCAGACCCAGCAGAATCCAAAGTTAACTGGTATTGGAATGCCGCCTCTTCTTCAACACCATCAATAGTATCAATACCAGTATCCAAATCTTCATCATTATATTCGAACAATTCGCATTGCATCTTGAATGTGGGAAGATTACTCAACTGATAGAATGGAGTTTCGGTTTCTACCTTACGAATCTCGAACAGAGACTCCGAAAGTGTTAGATAGATTAAGTCCCCTTCACGTGGTCGGAAGTTATTTTCTGAAAGACGATTACCTACTAGAGACTTCCATCTTCTTCTTGAAACAATAAAGTTTGCTTGGTCACGCAACTCAATACCAAACTTAGTGAACAGGTCACCCTCACCATCAAACGCCTCGGTGTTTTCGATGTACATCTCTACCTTATATGCGTTTCCGAAACGTGAAGGTACGTCATCAAGAAAGACATTATCTTTGTTGACGATTTCTCGTGGGAGGTAATATACATCCTGTCCATACATCTTGAGGGCTTCAATTATGATGTCCTCATAGACTGTCTGTTCAGAACGAACACCTTGTTTGAAGTATGGGTTCGTTGCCATTATGTTATCCTACAAAGAAGTCTGGTGGAGTATCGTATTCGTTATATAGTCGTTGACGAGTGACTTCAATTTCTTGTTTTGCATCTTCTAATATCTGTCTACCATTCAACTGCACACCGCCTGGCAGTGTCATTCCATCAAACTTGATTAGATTCTGTCCCCACTGTTCTTTGATAAGTGAAGTCGCATATTCTTTTAGGAAGGTGTTGTCCCAGACTTTACCAGAACCATCTCCATCACGACCGACCCATGCTTCTATGAGAATCTTGTCACCTTCTTTTAGGTCACCATTTTCATTAAGGTCACCAAAGATTTCTAGTGATGCACCATATCGATCGAACTGAATCTGTGGAGTACCATTTAGTTTCATATCAAGAAGTGACACATACTGTTGCATCTGTTCGAAGTACTGAATACCCTGCATTCCAGAAGTTAGGTCATACATATCATTGAGTCGCATTTGATACTGAACATCAAACATACCAGAACCAGATGCAGAATTATTGATAGGTAATACACGAATAACACTGAGTATATGTGATTCCGAGAGTGCGCCACCCAAGTCAGTACTGAAATCAATCTTACCAGCAGTAATCATGTCACTGGTAATGGTTATGGGATGGTATATTCGATAACTACCCTCACCAGTATATTCCATGAACATTCTGAGTGCATCATTGACACGATCTTCGATCTGGTCATCATCCACATTTATTTCAATTACAGGATGCCCCAGTTTACGTAGACAGTAGTCTATGAAATCGTTTCGACTATTTGTTGGTTTATATGTTGACATTATACTTATTTATCCTTATTTTAACAACGTATCTACATTGTTATGTACATTAACTCTATTTATCACCAATTTATTTCCTGTTCATATTTGTTTACTCTTTCTTCAACAATTCCAATCATATCATCCCCATCAACTTCGGGGTCTTGTATCGCACCCAAAGCTGCCATAAGACATATATTAGGCCCAATTGGTATCTCTTGCATTAACGATTCGTATGCTTGATCAATCTCTTCCTCTGTAACAGAACTTGAATCGTCTAACCATCTTTTTAATAATTCGTAACTCATTAACTAAACTCCACAGTAGGGTCGAAGACTTGGAAACCACCAGTGAAATCACCATTAGCTCGTTTCATGTTTCCGATTGATTCCGCAAAATATAAAGTAAATCCCATCTTCCTTTGTGTTCCACTATTGAGGTTGAATGTGTATTCCACCCGCTTAAAGTCGTCAAAATCATCGTCATCTAACATTGCGTGTTCGGTAACATGAGTAGTTGTCGGAGTAAAGTAGTAGTGATTACTCCCAGACGGTGGAAGTATATTCTGTAGTCCATTCCAGTTGTATTCTGCCATATCACCAGTCAGTGTACCTGTCGGCCGAGTGAAGTTGTCACTGGAGTTTTTTATACCAAAATAATTAACGTAACGTGTACCTGTACCAAGAGAGGGTTCAGTATAAACATCCTGAGTACAATAAATTCCACACCAATTGTATAGTTTGAGTTTATCATCTTCCGCAATTTTTATTCTTGCACCAAACGTTACCGATGTCGCACTATCGGGTACAGAAACAACTTGTGTCCATTCATGTCTCGACCAGAAAAAATAGTTATACGGAGACCCTGAACCTGTATTAAGATATAGGCCGGAGGCAGTTGTCGTATTGCTTACCACTCTGGGTGGCCCAGAAGAACCCGCATAAGCCCCAGTTAAGTTATACGCACGTGTCATATCATTATTTCGTTGTTGGGTGAGACCCGATTCATGTAAATTATCAGCACCATATAACTTTATTACCCTATCTTGTTGTGCATCATAAAATCCGTGGACTGCGGTATATGGGACATTCATACTGGGACTAGATGGACTCCCATTGTTTATGTAAGAAAGTTTTCTTTCTACAAATTGATTACCGACATAGGTAGACCAACCCTGATTAAAAATGGGTGAGTAATGAAGCCAATTGGCTATACCTATACCATAAGAACCCCTGTTATTTTGATAACTAGAACTCGATACCATGCCATTCCAACTCGTCCACACAGGATAATTACCCTTTGCAAACGTAGGGTTGAGTAAATAGTTTGTCCCATTGGGGTGAGCCAGCTTAATCATATCGTTATCTGGTTTTAGTGCAATTAAAGTACTCATGTCGAGATATCATTACCATATAGTATGAAGTTGGCACCTGAAGTAGAACCTCCATTTGCATTTGCAGCAATACATACAAGTTCTGCAACACCGCCTCGACCAATTATCCATGTATCTTGAGTAGCAGTCGCAGTTGCACCATTCATAAGTCTCACATATTGACTACCAAAATCAAGATTTACATTCCCAGATATGTTATTCGTTGCATTAACTATTGTCCAATGTTTACCTATATCATCAGCAGTTGGTTGGAAGTCACTAATCGTAATAGCAGCAGTACCTGTTTTTATTATTTTCTTTCCAGCGTGACTTTTGAAAGTCGTTCCTGAATAACCACTAGCGGTGGAATTAACAAGCGTATTGTACTTTCCTGTAATCGTACCATCGACATCAAGGTTATCTTCTACGTCTACGTTTCCGTTTGAGAATGTAGTAGTACCACGAATCGCAACAGTGTGTGTACCAGTCGAACTACTATTACCCATTGTCACTGCTGTATCTGCACTAGCGCTGGAATTTACAGCTAAATTCAATTCAGTGTTGCCACCAATAGTGTTTCCACCACCGATATTAATTGTTTGTGTTGCACCAGTTGCTGTTATGGCATTACCAATATTGATTGTGTTGGTTGCGGTACTTTGACCAATGAAAATGTCACCAGTTCCGTCAGTTTTACCGATTTTGACAGTACTAGATGTTTTAGGGCCTTCAACACCTAACTCGATATCACCCCTAACCTTCACGGTTGCAGTGTTTACACTTGAATTAGTTGGGCCGATACTAACATTAGTTAAGGAACCACTAGCACCGTCAGTTCCTATATTGACAGTTTTTGTCCCAGTAGAAGCACTGTTACAACCAATATTAGTCGTATGATTTTGGAACGCAGCTCCTGTTTGTGAACTAATATTAACTGTTTGTGAATTAGAGGCCGTACGACCAATGTTGATATCACCTTGTTGAGCCGTTCCACCGATATTACAAGAATCATTTTGACGACCAATTAGGAAAATATTACCATGTAGTGTAGTGTCACCACTATCGTTAGCGTCGGAACTTCCTATAGTAACATTAGTTAAGGAACCCGCAATACCTCCAGTTCCTATATTGACAGTTTTTGTTTTACCCGAAGCAACAGCACCAGTAGCGATACCAACTGTTTGATCATCTACACTATTACCAACAGTAATTGTACCAGTTCCATCAGTTTTACCGATTGTGATAGTGTCAGAAGTTCTATTGCCTGCAATGTTTATAGTGCCTAGTATATCAACCAGACACGTTACACCATCGTCTGTAGGCCCTATGTTGATGTCAGCTGTACCAGCAGTTTGTCCTGTAGAAATATTGGTTTGTTTTATGCAACCACTAGTTGTTCCTACACCAGCGTTTATACTAACTGTTTGTTGAACTTTAGTATTACCAATAGTAATTGTACCAGTTCCAGCAGAATCACCAAGGGTTATAGTATCAGTGTCACTGTCGCCTTTAATATGAACACTACCCTTGATTGTTAGGTCGGTGTTCATTACACTGGTTGTGGTTGGGTCAGTCTCTAATGATATTACGATGTCTGAGTCATGATTAGCATTATCACCGACATGATTCTTCAGATGTAAGAATGATTGAGTTGCAAAGTCATTACCAGTAACTCTCTGACCTATATCTACTATCGAATGACTAGTTAAGGGAGACTGACTGCTATTGGCGTGGTATAAACTAATTCCTACCGACTCTTCACTGTCATTGCCAGTACCTGTACCAATAGCAGGAGCTATTACCTTTAAGGGGAGTCCTTGACTACCACCAGCGAATGTAACAGTACCACGAGTGAAAGTAGTATCACCTCTAACTTTCACTTCACTTGTTGCATCACCGTCATTGTTACCGATAGTTACATGAGTGTTAGAATTGTCTGGAGTAGAAACACCTATGTTTATTCTTTCTGTGCCACCATTAAGAACACCGCCACCGATGTCAATGGTTTGAGTTTTGGTATCGGCAGTTGCAGCTGCACCAATCTTGATGGTGTTGGTGTCAGTACTTCTACCGAGTGTAATTATACCATCAGCGTTTTGAGATGTCGAACCAATAGTAATCGTATCGGAATCTGCTGTTGGATTTACATTAAGAATACCAGTGATATCTAAATCAGTGCCTAGTACACTAGTTAAATCTGGATGAGTCTCTAGTTTTATTGTTTCGATATAATTAGAAAAATTGTTTTGTGATGTGGTTATATTACTACCCATACGAAGATATGAAGCTGTCGTATAGGGTGACCCAGACTGCACGTGTTGACCCATGAATGCAATGTCTGTCGGATTCTGATATGGTAAAGATGTAGTAGTATTACTTCTTATAATAAGTCCATCTTCACTACCAGTACCACCTATACGGACAGGTTTAATTCTAGCATGGCCTTGGTCAACAAAAATATTACCTTCGTCTATAACAATATCGGAATCAACTTCTAAACCATTAAATGTTACATTACTTGTAGTCGCAACATCCTGACCAATACTGATCGCACCATTACTGTATGTTACACCAGTACCACCAGAGAACATTCCTTTCACATTTGCGGAATCTATGTCAAACTGACCAGAGGAAACACTCAAACCATTACCAGCGGTAAAGTGCGCTCTTACTTCTGAAGCACTCGGCCCAGTATAGGTGAAGACACCTGTTGCGGAACTATAGGATAGTGAACCATCCCCTCCCGCATCTGTTACAGATACTGAGTTCTTAGCATCACTGTCTGCTCTCGCAGTAGTATAGTAGAGATTAGTTCCTTCCGAAACATTGGTTGTTGATTTACTCGCAAGTGCAACATCAAAATCACTATCAAAGTTCGCCTTAGTGTAAACTTCTTCTACATCAAACGAGAACACACCAGTCGATGGGTCATAACTTAGGTCACCACTAGCACTTACAGCGTTCTTAGCATCACTGTCTGCTCTCGCAGTAGTATAATAGAGGTTTGTACCTTCTGTTAAATCAGATGTAGATTTGGTTGTAAGTCTGGCATCAAAATCAGAATCAACACGAGTGGAAGTATAGTATAGGTTTGTACCTTCTGTTAAATCCGCAGTATTGTAAGGGTCAAGTGTGAGTACATCCGAATAACTCGTACTAGTTGTGGATATAGTGAGTGTTCCATTTGTACTGTCAAAATCTAAACCAGTGACACCAGCAACTGAAACTGTCCCAGCACTATCAACAAAACCATTTGAATCAATTGTTAGTACAGGTATTGCGGTGTTTGAACCATATGTACCAGCAGTTACTGTGGTATTTGCCGACCTATCAACCTCACCTAACATTCTACCTGTAATGGTTATACCATCACTATCAGTAATTAACTTTTCGTTGTTGTTATGGTAAAGTTGGACGGTTGTTTTGGCACCAGTTGCAGCAGAACTTCGTTTTCCTCTAATGTAAAATTTATCGCCTACTGCGACTTGTCGATCTGATAACTGCAACTCCTTTGATACAACTCTTAGTTGTGCATCACCAACAAGTTCAGTAACATTGGCACCACTCCTATAAAGGTATGAATTATTCTGACTGCCACTAACGTTAGTTCCTATTTCAATTCTTGCACCATTTTCATTTATATGAATACTACCAGACTTAAAGTCACCTGATGCATCTCGTGCAATAATCGTAGAACCAACATTTGAATCTGTCGCAGTAGTCGCAGAGTTGTTTACCTTACCAGAAGTACTAATGGTCGCAAGTTTGGTATCTGCAATTGCGGCATCAGACTTGATGTCTGCGTTAATGATTGTGTCAGCAGTAATCGCAGCATTAAGTGCAACCGCACCAGTACCATCAAATGATACATCGGTTGCAGTAACATCACCAGTTATCGAGAAGTTCTGTCCCGAAGCAAGTGCTGTCGCAGTAGATGCATTACCTGATACCGCACCAGTCAGATTACCTTCAAAGGTTTCTGCAACCAGAGTCGCAAGACCGAATGATGCATCCGCAGTGTTAATTGTTCCTGTTGGTGTCGAGTCATACTCGTCAATCAGTTTCCACTTCTCATCAGTAGTATCAAAGAATATACCAGCGTGAGTATACCCAACACCACTTGCGCCAGTGTTTCTGTTTGTGAAGAAACCAGTATCAACGTTCACTGGAGCAGCAGAACCAGTCCACTTATCTCCACTTGTGTGACCAGTAGTCGCAGAGAACTCAACATCAATGTTGTCACTTAGTGACTGTGCAGAACCAGTAATGTTAAGACCAGTTGCCTGTGGTGATGCAGAATCATAACCCCACTCAAATGTATCGGGAGTTCCTGTTCCATCAATCTTCACATAGAAGTTTTTACCAGTAGTCCCTTTGAAGTGACCACCAAAGAATGCATCGTCAAGACCAGACCCTTGGAATGATGTTCCCGCTTCACCAATCGTATCACCTTCGTTCAGACGATACATTGGGGAACCTTGTGTTACATTAGATGTACCTACAGTAGTCTGACTACCCAAGATAGTTAAGTTACCATCCACCTGAAGGTCAGCACCAATGTGTGCAGACTGTGTAACACGGAATGAGTTGACCGAGTGATTCTCTCGGTTGACCATAAGGACACCATTGTCCGAGTCACCAGACACAACAACCCAACCCATACACATCGGGAAGTTTGGATATGAAGGTGCAACTGATTGTATCTCACCAGATGTGGTTGCGGATACAAAGAATTGTGTACTTGCAGTTACCGCAGAAGTGTTGATTTCGGTCAACTGACCTTGTAGTAACAACATACCATAACTGTTGTTCGGAATGTCGTGTGATGCAAGACCTTGAGCATTATATGCAGAAGAACTAGATGCATTTGCAAGTGCAACTGTCGGAACGTCTTGGGCGCCCGAGGTGTAGTTACCATTGAAGTATAGTGCTGTACCTTTCTTAATTGTCGCACCAGTATTATTGAACACCCTTTGGTGTTCTTGCATACCAAGTTCAATAGGTCGATGACCACTACCATTGATGTCAGTATAATAGTTTAGAGTCTTATGTTCATTATCATAGAACAACAGACCCTCACTATATGGTTGATGAGAATCGAAAGTACTTGTATCGAACTGAACATTCAGAAGTGATGCCGAATCTGCAACCAACTGAGAAGTTTTTAATTTGTTTTCAACACGTAGGTCATCAAAGTGTTCACTCGCACCATCAACGAGGATGATACCATTTGATGCATCAGCGACAATGACACGACCAATGTGATGTGGGAAACCAGTGTCAACTGTTACTGGAGTTTCTGTCACAACACCAGCAGAGTCTGGGGATAGGAACAGAGTGTTCCCTGTTGTCATTCCCGCAGTATTAACATCACGAACCAGACCATAACGAGTTATCCAACCATGAGCGTCATCTGGAATGTTCATTGTCGCAAGACCAAATACAGCACTCGATGTAGATGTATTTGCACGTGCAAGTGTTACTTTTGGTGTACCATCGGTGTGTGTTCCTGAGATGTATACTGCATCACCATTGTCAATCTGAGCACCAGTATCGTTATAAACATACAGGAATGTCTCTTGACCAACGTTTAGACTTACATCGGGATTTGCATTTTCCTCAGTACGTAGTCGAACTGAAAGACCCTTATTCTGTTCAGAGTCAAAGTATAATGAACCAGCAGTTTGCGAGAATGCGGTTGACTGTGGTAAGAACTGGATACCCTTAGACACCGCACTGTCTTGAGTCACTTTACCAAATGTTACGTCATCGGTAGTTCCAACTGATTGACCAATTGCAACTTGACCATTAGTGATTGTGACACCAGTCCCATCAGAGAAATGTGCTCTCGTTTCGGATGCACTCGGCCCTGTGTACGTAAAGACACCAGTTGCGGAACTGTAAGATAAAGAACCATCTCCACCAGCATCTGTTACTGATACTGAGTTTTTGGAATCTGAATCTGTTCGTGCAGTGGTGTAATAGAGGTTACTGCCCTCACTGAGATTTGATGTTGATTTCGTACCGAGTCTAGCGTCAAAATCTGAATCTGCACGAACAGTGGTGTAGTATAAGTTACTACCTTCACTGAGGTTCGTTGTTGATTTCGTGCCGAGTCTAACGTCAAAATCAGAATCCGCACGAGTAGTAGTGTAATAGAGGTTCGTACCTTCTGCCACATTTGCTGTTGTTTTGGTAACAAGTCTGACATCAAAATCACTGTCTGCCCTAGTAGTAGTGTAGTATAAGTTTGTTCCTTCTGGTAATTGACCAGTGTTCGCAAGTCCAAGGTCTGAATCAAAGTTCGCCTTGGTATATACACTTTCTACATCAAAGGTGAACTCACCAGTTGAGTTGTCATATGTTAAGTCACCACCAGCACTGAAATGAGCTCTTACTTCTGAAGCACTCGGCCCAGTATAGGTGAAGACACCAGTACTATTACTATAAGAAAGAGAACCATCTCCGCCTGCATCGGTAACAGATATCGAGTTTTTGGAATCAGAATCAGCACGTGCGGTGGTGTAATAAAGGTTACTGCCCTCTGCAACATTGTTTGTTGTTTTAGTACCAAGTCTAGTATCAAAATCACTATCTGCCCTAACAGTAGTATAATACAGATTAGACCCTTCGGTCAAGTCATTTGTAGTGAATGGACTGAGGTTTATGGTAGAAGTAAATGAGTTACCATCCGCAGTACTGATAGTAACGATACCAGTAGAAGAATCGTAAGAAGTAGATGTAACACCAGCAACAGCAACTGCGCCTGCACTATCCAACTGACCTTGTGCATTTACAGTGAATACAGGAATCTGTGTTGCAGAACCATATGTCCCTGCGGTAACACCAGTGTCCGTGATAGAAATCGTGTCGGTGGAATTGTCGTAGGTAATACCTGTTCCACCATCCAGTGCTGCACCTAAGTCTGAATCAAAGTTAGACTTAGTATAAACCTGTTCTACATCAAACGAGAATACACCAGTAGAAGACTCGTAAGATAAGTCACCCGAAGCACTAAAGTGTGATCTAACTTCAGATGCACTCGGCCCAGTGTATGTAATTACACCACTGGTGTTATCATAAGAAAGAGAACCATCCCCACCAGCATCGGTAACAGATATCGAGTTTTTTGCATCACTATCAGCACGTGCAGTGGTATAATATAGGTTTGTACCTTCCGTAAGGTCACTTGTTGTTTTAGTACCAAGTCTAGTATCGAATCGTGTATCTGTATAATAGAGATTAGACCCTTCGCTTAAATTGGTCGTTGAGAATGGGTCTAGAGTTGTGGTGGTAACAAAGGATGCACCATCAGCAGTACCAATAGTAAGGTTACCATTTGCAGAATCAAAATCAAATGATGTAACACCAGCAACAGCAACTGTTCCAGCGCTGTCTAATTGACCCTGTGCATTTACTGTAAACACTGGAATGTGTGTCGCAGAACCATAAGTATCTGCTATCACTCCAGTATCACTAATAGAAACTGTATCGGTAGAAGAGTCATATGAAATGCCCGTTCCACCATCTAGTGCATCACCCAAGTCCGAATCGAAATTGGTCTTGGTATAAACTTGTTCTACATCAAAAGAGAATGCACCAGTAGAAGAATCATAAGACAAATCTCCGCCCGCAGAGAACAACCCACGTATGGTAGAAGTTGTTGATGCATCCACTCCTGTGACACCACCGAGTGAGATGATGTTTGCACTGTCGAGATTTTTTATTAATCCCCAAGTATAAGTGTTTGCTGCACTATCAAACACCAACGAGATATTTGCATCGGTACGTAGGTTCGTTACTTCATATTTACTTGTTGTCGAATTGTAAGCAAGGATTGAACCATCAGATTCAGTCGCAGTTATATCTACACCATCCAAGTTGTTGAGGGCAAATGCACCACTTTTGACTCTTTTTATTGGTGTTCCGACAATAACTTTTTTGACTACAATTCTGTCACTAACAACCTTTTTGACTACAATTTTGTCATTATACGTAGCTTCGATAGTCATTTGTTTCCTCTTATTATTTTGTAACCGAGGGAGATACTTCGATATGACCTTCGAGTACTCGCTGAGTTATTGTATTGGAATCACTATCAAGATGGGATAGTTCTACATCATAGACATACCTACCTCTAGGGTTCAAGGTATCTGTTTGTGCATTAGTAAGTGATAATGTGAGAACTCCATCACTAGCTGGAGACGCTATTGCAGTTGTAAACTGTAATGAATCTGGGTCATTTGCGGAATCTGTGTATCTGCGTTTCATCATAGCAGACACTGTTCTGTTTGTTAAATTCAGTGAACTTCCGCTATCATGAACTAGATGTACTTCGATAGTAACATCAGTTCCTTGATTTATGACTATATCTTCGTAATTTGTTAACGACATTCTAAATACCCATGTTAAATAAGACCTTTATGTGTTTATTTATAAGGTTTAGAAGTCCAACAATTTAGTAATCTGACATTATTTCTTCTATGATGTCTTCATGTAATGACATAGACATATCACTACGATCAAAGATATAAGAAACTGTTATTCTCCAACAATTGGTTCTTGCAGTATGGTAGACTCGTTTGTCCCAAGGTTCTCCATATGCACCAAAGTAACCCGCTTTACACTGCCAACCCTGAATGTCTTGCATAACAACATCTTCACCAGTCTTGCCATCAACATATTTGAAGTACCCATCACCTGTTTCTGACCAAGAGAAGATTAGATTATACGCAGATGCATTTGCATTATTGTGCCATGAGAGATACCCTCCAGGCGGATACATTGTGAACAATGCACAATTTCGTGTAGAAAGTGTGGTACATAATTTTTCGTTGAGTTTACTATATCGACTTACGAGTTCTGATACCTCCTTCGGGTTTCTTATATCATCAATTGCTAACTGGTTAGCTTTCAAAGATATCGAGTGACCAGATTCAGGATACCCACAATGTTTTTCATCCATCCCGATAATCTCGTCACGATACTCATCACTTGTAAACCAATCAGCCTCAGAAGGTTTACCATGAGCCTCGCATACTTTCGTAATCGCTTCACGATCATCATAATATTTTTTCACTTCATCAAGAAGTTTGATAACTTCTTTATTTTTTATAGGAATATTTTTCATTATACGATATATACGTCCTTTTCCATACAACCAGAATAGTGTCTCAATATAGGAGGTTTTTTACTTTTATTTTTTATGTCGCTATAATCATACTGTGTAAAGTAGTTCCACCTCATGTCGTCTTCAAAGATTCCGATCTTTAAGTCTTTGTACTTTTCTACCTTCTTGGTCAACCACCATAGAGTTGTTTGGTCGAAATGTTTTAGGTGTTTGTTCCAAAGTTTGTCATCAAAACCATCGGGTTTCCATGCATCACCCTTCTGTTTTCGATACAGTGCATCCCAATCTTCCATAAACTCTTGTACCAGAGGGTTGCAACTTCGATAGAGACACACGCCCCCACATAAAGAGTATTTCTCTTTACGTCCATCATAATCAAATTCACGAATCGCATAAAACTTGCCACGATCTTCGTTCAATTCATGAAAGACCATATCATAGTCTTTCATCTCATCCCAGACCTTTACGATGTCCTCATGTTCACATTCCATGTCTGCATCGCAGTACATCGTGATATCGTAAGGTGTTTGGGCCATACCAGTCAATTTTTCACGATAATGATTACCACAAAACTCAACATTGTCTGCTACTTCCGCACGATCGTCAATAAACCTCTCTTCGGTGAAGAGGGTTATATTCGCATCGGGATAGTAATCTCGGATAGATTCGGCTAGGTTGCAGGCATAGATGTAGAAGTTAGGATTCTTGGATGCAACAATCACAAAACCTTTAGTCAGTTCCTTCATTTTTCATAGCGTCCTGTATAATTAAGATAGCATAAAGATTCACTTCGGGAACAGACTTTGAACGTCTAAGTTTAGATTTCAATAAACGGTTTTTAGATTCTTTGATTTCTTCAATTTCGAAGGTTTCTAGTTTGTATGCAAAGAGTTTCTCTAGTTTCTTTGCACGTTCCTTTTCCATTTTTTGTTGTTTATCTATTTCGGCTTCATCTTGTTTCTTTTGGAGTCTTTTCTTACTAGAAGCATCAATAGTTTCAGAACCAACAAATGCAACGGCTTCTTTGAAGATTTCGTTTTCTGTACCATCGGGATTAAATTTGTCGAGTTTCCATACCTTACGAGTGGTCTTATTTCCTTCGACAGTCTCACTGATTGCATTTAGAATTTTCTTTTGAGGTGTTTCCCAAAAAGCATTATCTAACCATGTTCTAGACATTATTGTCTCCTATTCATTCAAAATTATATATAATTGTTTTAATCCGCAGATTTCACATAGAGAGTATAGGTCTCAATATTCGTAGTGCCAGTTCCTATTCGAGTGCCTACATAATCACCAGTGAAGTCTCTACTATAATTACCTTCGTAGGTTGTAGTATAATCACCCTGATAATTTCCGACATAATCTTGTAAATAATCTCCTAGGAAATTGCCAGTGCCAATACTTCTAGTATAGTTACCTTCAAACTCACCTTCGAAAGTTCTAGAATATTCCTGTTCACCAGTATAGTTAGAAACACGTGTTCTCTGGAAGTTTCTTGCAAATTCTCCAAGGAAGTCACCAACGTAATCACCAGTGAAGTCACCAACGAAATCACGAGCATAATTTACATCACGATTTGTTTCTCTGTCTCTCTGATAGGTAGCACTTCGGTTTACATTTCTGTCACGTGTGTAGTTTACATCTCTATTTCTAAGGTATCCACCAAGGTAGTATTGCGTACCCACATAAGACGATGATGTTACCCTGTATCTAACGAAGTTACCAGTGAAGTCACCAGTGAAATTACCAAGGAAGTCTCCGTGGAAATTTCGACTGAACTCTCCTAGGAAGTCCCCTTGGAAGTCCCCCACAAAATTTCTTGCATAGTCTATATTTCTGTCACGTGTGTAGTTTATATCTCTTTCACGTTGGAAATTACGTGCAAATTCACCAAGGAAGTTTCTACTGAAATCATCTGGTCTAACCTGTTGACGTACTATCTGGTTATTGGTGATGCGTTCACCTTGGAAGTCTCCTTGAAATGAAAGAGGTCTAGTGAACTCCCCTAGGAAATCACCAAGGAAGTCCCCACGGAAATTTCTCGTGCCTGAGAAGTCACCTTGCCTATCTCTGAGATAGGTACTACTTCTGGTGCCCTCAACCATCGGCCCAGTAGAAAAGTAGTTGAACTGGCCATAACCAGACACAGTTTCCCGATAAACCCCTCTGTAATATGTTTTATTAAGACTACTTATGTACTGCTCAGTACGGTACTGGGCCTGTATAGGACTCACAAAGGCATCATATAGTACGGTGCCGCCAGAAACAATAAAGATCTTCCAGTTCGTTCCGTACATACTGGGGGTTTGTGACCAGCTCCAGTATGTTGGGTATTGAACATATGGGCCCGTATAAAATGAATTGCCATTAACAAGTCCAGAGAAATTTCTGGTGAAGTTACCAAGAAAGTTACCAGCGTAATTACTCGTTCTTGTGAAAATTTCATCACGTTCGAGTCGGCGTTCTCTCTGGTAATTACCGATCTCGCTACGATCTCTAGTAAAGTTAGATTCGGTTGTTGTTGTAAAGTCACCTAAAAAATCTCCTACGAAACCTTCCGAACGAAGGCACGTGCGAGTTTTGGTGTATGTTGAAGTAAATGTTGACTCTCTTGTAGTAACATTTATTCTAAGAAAATTTTGTTGTGTAGTTCTCGTAAATGCACTTGATTTCGTTACCGCTACTCTTTCTCTGAGAAAATCATCTGTACTAGTTCTCGTATAGTTATGATCTTCGATTTCCTGACGAGTATCAGTTACTACTCCCTTCGAAACCCAAGTACCACCGAGGAGACTTGCTGGTGAACCCTCGGCAGAACTAGTAATAATATATGAACCAATTTGGTATCCATCTGAGTCGTCTTCTTGTAGTCCTTTAGCGATTCTATTTTTTAATAAATGTCCGACACCATGTCTTAATTGTCGAGTTGACATTTGTTGAAGACCTTGGTAATCACCACTATCACCATTAGACCGTTTGATAGACATGGGTGTAACAGAACTTGGGGGAGGAAGAGTCATAGTGACTCTTTTGTAAAGATTATACGTTGTATTAGAAGTACCAGACTTTGTGGTATCTGTCGCAATACTTGGAATCTCTATAATATAATCATCGCCTGGCGAAGATGACCCAATTTTATATGTGCCTGGGAAATCAGATGTAAAGATTTTGTTACCGATTTTGTTAGCAAAGGCATCTACAACATCACTATCCATCTCTTTGAATTGGAGTTGACCATTGTCAGAATCCAAAAAAATGGGTAAACGAAAATCGCTATCATAGTTATTATCGAGGACACTGTTCTGACCTACCCTACTCTCAGTAACACTGATAGAATATAGACCACCATCACCAGCACTTGTTCCAATATCGGAATCATAGACAGTGTTAAAAATACTACCAACATTTTCAAGATTGGAATTCAATCCTATTCGAGAAGGTTCAGACGAATCCAAACCCGCAAGATAAAGTCCTACCTGATAGGCGAGATAGTTTTCGTCCGAACTACTCATTGTTTGTAGTTCAGTCGGTGCCGCACTATCTCTTAATTTTAATGGAACACTCATCGTGTCTCAATCTCCGAATTAATTTAGTTGTATTCCATTCTCATCGTATATAAGTGGGACATCTGCTCTTAGAGCGTTTAGAGCGGCAACGAAGTTATCTCGTTCTGTACCCACAAATCCTGCGGCAAGATTACTTAAACTTCCCAAACGAGTATCCACAACAGTAGCATCAGAATCCAAAAGTGAAATATCATCTGCAAGTGAATTGATTGCGGTTACGATATTTGTTCGGTTACCAATTGTTCCGTCTGTATTGAACGCCCCAAGATTACCTACCGCACTATCTAGTAGGTTTAGAGATTGTCCAATATTACCAGTGGTTGTGTTATGGGTCGAACCAATTGCATCACCAACTTCGGTGTGTAATTCGTTTATCGCACCACGGAGAGTACTCGCAGAAGTATTAAGTGAAGCAGCACCAATCTCTGCATCTAATTCATTGACAGCAGTAGTAAGTGTTGTTGCGGTTGTGGTTAATGCAGTTCCATCAATACCTGTGTAGGTTATCTGTCTATCTCTATCAGAATCAAGTTCTGCAATCGCACCCGATACAGTTGTTGCAGTAGTACCCATTGCAGTATCAGTGATTGTACCTAACTCTGCATCAAGTTCATTAACCGAACCTGTAAGAGTTTTGGCGACAGTGGTCAGAGTTGTATGTGGTCTATCACCAATGTCAGAATCTAGTTCGTTGACCGCACCTACAAGATGTGTCTTAGTAGTACGCAGTTGGCCAGCTGCCAGATTGTTTGATGTTCCTCTAATTGCAACTTCAAGTTCATTGATACCTGATACGATGTCATCCGCATTGGTAGTCAAGTCTGCCTTGGCATTACCACCACCAGCACCGTGAAGGTCGCTGTCAAGTTCGTGTAACGCAGAAATAATGTTGTCAGCAGTAAAGTCTGCAAGGTCAGTTGCGACTAGATTGTCAGAGGTGCCACGAATCCCTAATTCAAGTTCGTTGATAGCACTAGCAACATCAGAGTCTTCATTAGTATTCAGACGCCCAGTCGCACCCAAATCCAATGATATGGTATTTAAGTTGGTTACCAATCCAGTGAATGTATCGGTAATCTCTGTGATTGTAGGTTTATTAGTCGCCATTTACAGTTTCTCTACTAGTTTATTGAGAAGTACCTTTAGTTCATCGACATCTTGTCGCAACTCTTGGAACTCTGATTTTTGTTTCTGTCTCTTTGCTTTCGCTGAACGTGCTTTTTGTATCTCATCTTTATTTATATTAACAATTGACCCACTATTTGGGTCTCTTGCTAAACCACTGTGACCTTCCACCATTATATATCTTTTACTCATTAGACCGCCAATGCAATTGAACGGAAATCACGAAACACAGGTGGTTTAGCTGAATTGTTACCATTCATTACAATCTTAAACTGATATGATGTGAATGGGTCAACCGTACCATCATCACCACCAATTAGGTAACGATACTCTCGGAAATTATTTTCATCTGGTGCAACTGCATCCTCTACAGTTTCTAGTGTCCAATCCACATCAAAGATGTTTTGGTCACCATTCGCAACTCTCCAGTACAAATCAAAACTACTACCAGCAGGTCTCATTGCGGCAAGCATCACCTTCAGACCAACAGCAGGTTCTTCGAGTTCTCCTACACTAGTAACGTGTTTTGCGAGTGAAGAACCACCGAATGCATTCGTTTCTGCAACATAGTTAATTGGAACATTAAATCCGTTTTCAACAGAAGATGCCTGATTATCAATTAAGTTCGATTCGGTTGTTAACGATGCATTCTGTGCATCAATAACAGGACTTACATCCGAACGTACTGTTGACATATCAATCTTGAATGTACAAGAACGTTTACCCGATAACTCATCAGTCTCGTTTGATGGGTTTGCAATCATTCTCGGTGCAACAAATCTATTTACATCACC
>Ga0187219_1000422_pt1 | contig 20194 bp, 38 predicted proteins | sample 13SPOviralmetaG_FD_130162 | JGI IMG/M metagenome (GOLD analysis project Ga0187219, IMG submission 130162) | Marine viral communities from the oligotrophic San Pedro Time Series (SPOT) site, San Pedro Channel, CA, USA - 13 SPOT_SRF_2010-07-21... | ecosystem: Environmental > Aquatic > Marine >... | reverse complement strand
GGGGAAAAGCCTGTTGATTTATACATCATTCGAAACATTTTGAACCTCTTTCATTGCTTCAGTTAGCGTTATCTTTCGAGAACTATTGTTCTGCGCAGTGATTGCACGGCGGCGGATACTACGCAGCTTCTGTTTCTTGGTCTGTCGTTTCATTCGTCATTGTCCTTTCGTGTCAGTTCCATTGGGTGAAACCTACTCCATGCTCTTTCAAGTGTCAAGCGTTTTTTTTCGTGCCACTCTGGTGTCTGCCGTTTCTCTTGCTTGAGGCGGCGAACCAAGTCACGATGACGCTTTAATTGTTTGTCGTTCATTAACCTTCTCCTCTGTGTAGGTAGGCCAGGGTTAGGTAGGTGTTGTCCTCTGCTTTCCACGGCTGGTGTCCATAGAGGTAACCTGCTCTCATCTTTCTTTGCATGCGGTCAATCCATTTGAATGCTTTGTCTTCTTCGTGGAAGAGCCGCCCATGAAAGTCAGGCATCTTCTTTAGCTTTCGTATTGGTGTCGGCTTCACTGGTCAAACTCCATGTCGGCTGCGTCCAATGCAAACTCTACGCTGTCTGAATATATTTCAGTGGACTCGTCCCGTGCCAGCTTCTTGGCTTCTTTCTGGCTGTAGCCTTCTTCAATATACTGGTGATACAACTCTCTAAAGAGTTGCTTGCGGTCTTTTTCCCATAGGTTACTTGTCATCTTAATCCCACCTGTAAAAAATATGACTGTCAATCTTAACAATCTTCGTGTGATGTGCCGCCCATGTGGGGAACACGTAGTCGGCGTGGTAGTGTGTAGCACCCTCAAGGAACGTGCCTGTCCACCCCTCCAGCACCATAGCTGCAATCTCTTGCGACTCTTCAAAGGCTTTGTTGTTGAACGGCACATCAGCCAGCCCATCACAATACCAGCTAAAGTGGCATCGGTCTTTGACTGGATAGCGTGCGCCATCTTTGGTTGTGTAGTGCTTGCCATGTGTAATAACTTCACACACTGTGTTTGGAAAGCGTGCATCGTCAACACGATTCATCACCACCTGCCCGACTGCAATCTGCCCAATGACAGACTCGTTGCGTGCTTCGTGATAGATGTTGATTGCCATACACATCAGTGCATTAGCGAAGAATGTTTCAATCATTCCAAATCCTTTCATGCTCCCACTCACGACCAAGCCGCTCATCTTTGTGAGCCTTGATGTGCTTCACCTTCTCGTAAGTGTATGATTTGTCACCAGTTTTTACCTTCCGCCATGGGCTAAGAACATTGTCCTCATACCACGGGCGGAACATTTTAGTGTGTTTATTCGGCACTATGTTTTCCTTTTCGTTTATAGCTGCCCTTGCCTTTCTTGGCAGGGATTACTTGGGGTTTGTTCTGCCCTTCCATCAGGGCAATAGCCGCTTTGTTTCGGGCTTTTGTTTTATTCCTTTTCAGGAACTTCGGGATGTTCAGTATTTTTGTCATCATTGTTCACCACTAACTCCAGTGTAGGTTTAGGTTCTTCCTTGTAGCACATGTCAATCACATTAATTGTATCAGGCATGAACTCCACATCCAATACCTGTTCATCTGGTGTAAGGTCACGAACCATTACATACTCCAGCCACTCAACAGGCATAGGTTCTTCACCGATGATAGGCCACCACGGCTGCTGCCCCACATCTTCAATGTCTGTGTCAATCACAAACGAAACTTCATATCTAGCCACAGGCTATCCTTTCATAAAATTATACACGTTGATTGTTGTGTTAAGCCACACGCCAATCAGGATTCCGATTTCAATATATGATATTGATAGTGGTATGTCAAGCATTAGTTTTCATACCCCTTTCCGCCATGCAACATGCGAAGCATAGCTTTTTCTATCATTGCTTTCGACACCTGCAATTCTTCCTTCAACACACCAAGATGCTCCAACAATTCGTTGTCCGACAGGGTGTCAACATCTTCAAGCGGATGCACAGTCATCATTGGCTTTACACTTGTGCCTTCTGGGCAGAACTCTACTATATCTAGTATATCCTGTAGGCTGGACACACAATCAGTAGAGTCACCATCATCGGTGCTGCCAAGCACAAGGCCACGACCAGCCAGAGGCTGCGGATAGCCTTTCAGCTTGAAGAACCTTTGGTCTTCGACATACAATCCCTCGTCATCCACATATATAGTGTCTGGCATTTCTGCGTAGACTGTTGTAAATAAGTCACACCCTAGCATGGCAGAGATGTCTTTGTAGTCACCCGAATACTCGACCACCTCAATGGTCTGGGTGTATGGGTCAATCAATATTGCTTGCATCATTTGTCAAATCCTTTAAGTTTTACTGTGTCAGAAACTACGTCATATATCTTGAAGTCCCCGCCGTTCTTACACTCTATGTAAGCACCTTGTTCGGCAAGGTGGTGGGCATACTCCCACTCGTCCATGCCTGCGGGGATTTCGTCTTCGTCAAACTCAACCTCATAAGCCACGCTCATTTCGGCTAGTGCTGTGTATTTCTTAGGCATTTTCCTGTTCCTCTACGTCTAATTCGGCATAGTGTAAGTCACTATACTCAAAGTTTTCCTTTGCAAGTTCCGCAGCCTCGTCTTCGTCTTGGGCTTCGACCCATTGCTCGATTGTCATTATTACTTTGTAATTACGCACCTTGCAACCCCTGTTCTTCCTCTGCTTGCTCCTGCTTCCATTCGTGCCAGTCTTGTTCGACCCACGGGAAGGCATCAAGCACATCGTCAGGAATGTATGTGGTCGGGTCTGCATCAGTCCATGTTTCCCAGCAATGGTCAAAGTGAGACTCGCCATCACCTTCGGTGTGTCCGATAAAGCACGCACCGCCTTCCTCGTAATACAGGTCAAAGGTGTAGCCATGCTTGAGCATGCCTGTCACTAGTGCCTCACTTGGCGGCGACCATGCAGACATGAAGGACAACTCCAGCGTGTCGCCATCGAGGGACGCATAGTTTACATCGTAGATGTCCCACTTCGTTCCCCAGTTTCTAACGCACCAGTCATAGTCCCACTTGTTGGCAATGTCATCAGTGAATGGCACTAGCTTTTCGAGGAAGCTATACATGTTTCCTTCGGCGTTGGTTAGGTCGCTCATAAGGTTACGAAGTAACCCTGCGTTGTCTGATTTAATTGTCAGTGTGTTGTTGCAATGATTAGGCATTTGCCTTCTCCTTCAAAATATAATTGCCAGTATAACTGACACAACTATTAGTGTCAATAGCGTGGCGGGGTTTAACATCAAGAGCATCAAGCCCTGCATGATTGCTTCCCACATAGTCATAGCGAGAAACACAAGAAACAAGATACCCAATATGGTGGCAAGGATTGTAAGCATTAGTCTTCGTCACCACTCTGCCACCAGCCGCAAGCATATAGAGCCTGCCGTGCTTCGTCTTGAGCCAGCATAATTTCTCGACCAAGGGTTGGGTATTTCTTGTAGTCGTGGTCATAGGCGGCTAGGTGTAGGTCACACAGCGTCTCGCATGATACCATCACCATTTGCTTTTCAGTATTCTGGGTCATCGTTATTCTCCAAGTCAGGGGTTAGAAAGTTTGTTGGGTAGCCTTCACGCTCACAGATGTCCATCGCCAAACGCCACGCCTTGCGGCCTACTTCACGATAGAAATCGCCATCGGCATCTCTGTCATCTGCGAAGACTTCGGAATACTCCGCAAAGGCATCTGCCCAGAACAGGTGACGCACTAGCTGCTTGTGTTCGTTGTTTTTCCAATGGATTTCATTCATCCAGTTTTTAGACATCGGCAAACTCCTGCATGCCATAGGGGGTTTTGTGACACCACTTGCCGTGCATTGCACGCACTTCGGGTATATCGTCTATCAGTATGTTACGGACATACCACACCGCCAGACCTGTTTCGTCTGATACTTTTGTGACCATTGCATCGGTTACATGCTGCTCATAGTCATCGCCATAATACACTTCCAAATCTTTTTCAGCGAAGCTGTCATGGCCTGTCAATTCTACCAGCGCATGGAATACATCATACATATCGTCTTCGTTATGCTGATACATTTTGTTTATCCTTTACAAAAACATACTCTTTAGCATGGTTCAGTAGCTCTAATACATCATGCGCATCGCAACCGACAATCACATCATCATAATAATCTTCACCGACCCACATCGGACACCATGCGTTAGGCGGCACAAAGGCATTATACACATCATCGGTTCGGATAAGTGCCACTTCGGCATAGTCATCTGCATAGGGCGTAACGGCCTTACCCTGAACAAGTGATATTGAATACACCTTATCAAGTTTGATTGTAATTGAATTGTGATTAGCATATGCCATAAGCGGCCTCCATTTCTAAATCTTCAGCTATTGCATCGGCAAAGGTGGGGCTATCCCAGACAGACACCACGCCCTCATGCGTATGCACCACGGCATAGGCAGGCGTGCCGCCGTATTCTTCAGATACATTTTTTACATAATAGATATTAGACATTTTATACTCACTTTCAATTTATGTAGCCAGTTTTATCACATGGCTAGGTGATTGTCAATAGCTGATTAGCCAGCCAGATTGTGCAAGGCACGGCGATACATACCGCCCTCAATATACAGGCTGCGCTTGCCTAAGTGCAGGGCAGTCATGCTGTCGCCACGCTTCACACCATAGCGGCGGATAACTTGGCGCTTGCGATACAGACCTTGCACCCCAGCGATATTGAAGCGGAAGCCTTGTGTGTTATCATTTAAAGATTTAATACGCATTGTATACTCACTTTCTTTTTGTGTCTATTTAGAAACTAGATATAGCCCGACACATGATAAGGCTATACCAGATATAGTCAGCCATGCGGCTAACATATGATACACAATATCATTATTGACATTGTGAATAATCATTACTGTTGCAATAATGCCACAGGCCACGCCTGACAGCATCTGCCATAATCCGATAAACTGTTGCATTTTTGTTACACTTTCTATTTGATATTATGTATGCGCCGCCATGCGACCCATGTAATGGCTTGCATTTCAAAGGCTTTGAGAGAACGCCCATTGAGCCGCACTTTTTTACCAGCCTTGACATAGGCCGACTGGATTTCGGCATATTCACGCTTGCCGACATTCGACTTGTCATTAGTCAAGCCGACACGCTCGCCATAGTATATATTGCGGGCATGACCATCTATTGTGCAGGTATCATCGCCCACAATGTTGCGATAGAATGACACAATTTTTTGACCATTGAGAAGCGCAATTACCCCGTCATGGTCGGGCATGGCTTCCAAAATTCCCCACGCTTTGCGCTTCATCGCATGATAGGTTGACACCTTCACGCTGTCTATATAGTCACCATTGATAAAGGCGACAATTAAATCACGGGCATTTTGAACATTTCTATCCCATTTATTGTTTGGAGATAGAGCGGCACAAACGCCCACTACAATATGCAAAGGCACACTTGTATCATTAGATATATTCATACAAGAGGCCAATGCTTCAGCATACCAGACAACACCATCACGCTTTTCATCGGGCGTGGCTTGCCGATACACTGCCAGAATGTTATCTACACTCATGGCGTATCCTTTCTATGGTTTGGATTTACTGCCACCCATTGCGGCCACCAAACTTGCTGTTTTTCGCTAGGGCATTTCCTAGCTTGCCTTAACCTACCACGGCAGGTTTTAGCTTGTCAAATCTTTTTTTGCCTTATCCAAAACTTTTTTGCTTAGTGAGGCCAGATTCAAAATCCCTATAGGCACGCTGGCAAGTGTGCATTGGATTTTCAAACCTGCTATTGCCAAAACTTGGCGTAGCCCTAGACCCGTTGCGGCCTTCATAGATATGGGTATGTGCTGATACATTATGACCCATCGAATGTTCTGCCCTAATAATTCGGGCAATTCTCGCACGCTTTTCGGCACGCTCTCTTTTACCTAGCCTTGCCATAGCAAGCCTCTCTTTCATTGCCAGCGTTTGCACGCTTGGCGGGTTATGTTGCGACTAGCTTTACAAAATTGAAGGCGCTTGTCAAATCCTTTTTTGTGCAATCTTTAGGCCATTGCCTTGCCTTAGTTTTTTTCGGGCTTTTGCCGCTTGCTTTAGGCTTTTTGCTTTCCTAAAGGCTTGCGCCTTATCTTGGGGTTATAGCACCTATAACATGGCGGGTTATTCCCTAGCGATTCGGCGTTTGCGTTTTGCGGTTGCCGTTTCGTTATGACTATATGACCATGCCTTGTTTTTAATTGCAAGCGATATTTTGCATTTTTTTGAATTATTTTGGCTTATCGTTTATTTTCAATAGGTTAGCTGGTAAAGTTTTTTAAGATTGGCTGATTCCTGCCATTCATGCTTTGCATCATGCCAAGCCTCATTATTTTTTTTTGTATATATAAAGACAGCATGAAGCCAGCGAGTGAGAACATAGGTAGAACATAGCCAAGTTTTGCCAATAATAACAAGGGGGTAGGGGGTATATTGCCAAGTTTTGCCATGCCCTATTTGTCGCATATTCTGAAAAGAATCACCGAAAATATATATATTTATCACATTGATAATAGGTCAGCATGGTTGTCCTATTCTAAAAAGCATCCTTTTGCCAAATCTTCCCAAATCCTGCCAAGCCTTGCCGCAACCCACCCCCAAAAAACTGCCGTGCATGTATATATATAATATACCCCTGATATATAACGACTATTTTCACTAGGAAACTTCATGGGGCTTGCCAGAATCTGCCAGGATGGCCTCTATATTACACCCCTACCCCCTAAATCTAGGAAATAAAACACAATATAATGTGTGTCTAGTAGTAGAAAAAAATACCAAGGTACTTCATAGTAGCTTATTACATAAAAAAACCCCACAAGCGGGGGCTTCTGGAGTTGGCAGTTGTGTTATGGTAAGATGTTTTACTTGTGTAGTAGTTGTGTCCAAAGTATAATAGCTGTAGTTGTCCAGAACTACTTAGCGGGGGCATACATAAATCTATATAGAGTAGCTATTATATATTTACCTCCGAACTTTAAAGTAAAGATAGTATAGCATGGATTCAAACCTGTTGCAATAGTGCAAATATGCAACACTAACTGCAGAAAAGCAATATGGAATTAGAACAGATACAAGATGTAGTAGTTGGCAATGAGCCAATGGCAGAAAATGGTGGCTATTTAGACCATCAGGCACTAGATGCAGCCTTAGATAAATATATTCAAGAAAAATCAAAAGAAGATTTACTTACATTTGTACGCAGAGTAGCCCCAACCCTAGTCACTGACTTCAAGATGGGTAGGCATATCGAGCTACTGTGTGACAGATTGCAGAAGGTAGCCGATGGTGAGATAAAAAGACTGATGGTCTTCCTGCCGCCACGCTCAAGTAAGTCACTTATTACTAGCAAGATATTTCCTGCGTGGTATATTGGCCGTGAGCCGAACCACGAGATTATGTCTGTGTCACACAGTGACCAGCTTGCTAGTGACTTTGGCCGTAGCGTCAGGGATATTGTAAACACGGAAGACTTTCAGCGTGTGTTCAAGGGTGTAGCCCTTCGGTCAGACGTTAAGGCAGCTGGCAAGTGGAAGACAAACCACAATGGTTCTTACTATGCTGCGGGTGTGCGGTCACAGATTGCTGGTCGGGGTGCGCACTTGGCTCTACTGGATGACGTTATGTCAGAAGAAGACAGCTTCAGTGATGCAGGCCGCAGATATATCAAGGAGTGGTGGCCTTCTGGTCTGCGTACCCGCCTGATGCCGAATGGCAGCATTATTATTATTAACACACGCTATCACTTTGATGACCTGTGCGGCTGGCTGCTCAAGCAGGAGTCAGAGTTTAGCACAGAGCCGTGGGAAGTAATTAGTATTCCTGCATGGCTAGACGAAACTGCAGCCGAACTGCTGGGATTGCCAGAGGGTTCTTCTTATTTCCCAGAATGGAAACCAGATTCAGTATTGCAGTTGGATGAGCAAGAGATACGAGCAAGCAACGGGAGTAGATACTGGGATGCGCTATACATGCAGAACCCGTCGCCAGACGAAGGTGGGATTATCAAGAAGAACTGGTTTCAGTGGTGGGAATACGAAGACCCGCCGCACTGTGAGTTTATCATTCAAACGTATGACACGGCCTTCTCTACTAGAAAAACAGCAGACTATAGTGTCATCCAAACCTGGGGCATCTTTCACCAAGCGGAGCGTGACGAGTATGGTGGAGAGTACGTTGTACCGAACCTTATCCTTCTTGGGAATGTCAAGGAAAGGTTTGAGTACCCTGACCTTCGCCGTACGGCACAACATCTGTACCAAAAACACAAACCAGATGTGTGTATCATTGAGAAGAAAGCTTCTGGTCAATCGTTGCTTCAGGATATGCGCCTCGCAGGGCTACCAGTTCTGGACTATCTTCCAGACAGAGACAAGGTTTCACGTGTCTATGCCGCTACGCCTCTTATGGAGTCGGGTCGTGTGTACATACCTAAAGGGAAGGAGTGGGCTAAAGATTTATACGATGAATGCCTTGCATTCCCCAACGGCGCACACGATGACCAAGTAGATGCCATGACTATGGCTATACACTATATGCGGGATAGCTGGCATGTGTCACACAATGAAGACCCCAGCTGGGAAGATGACTATAATCCAAGACGAACAAAGAGGGTTGGATACTGGAGAACTTAATGGTATAATATGCCCTATGGACGGGAGAACCAAAACATTGTTAGTTCTACTGATACTAGCAACCACAATTATTTTGATAGGTATATAAATGGCAACAGAGCGAAATCCTTATGAGCAGCGCCCAGAGGGTGAGAATGTTATCCGCATGGAAATGCAGCAGCCTTCTGAAGCAGAGGCTACCTTTGAGGTAGACCCAGAGACAGGCGAGATTACAGTAGACCTTGAAGGGTCGGCAGAGTCAATCGAAGTAGAAGTCAACATGAATGCAGGGTTCTATGAAAACCTTGTAGAAATCTTGGATGACGATATGCTTGAAGAGATTGGCAACACAGTACTTGATAAGTTTGAGGCAGACAAGGATTCCCGTTCAGAATGGGAGTCAATGTTTGAACGTGGCTTTGACCTGCTTGGTCTGAAGCTAGAAGATACGAGTGAACCCTTTGAGGGTGCAGCTACTGCTGTCCACCCGCTGTTGATTGAGTCAGCAGTTAAGTTTCAGTCTAAGGCTTCACAAGAATTATTCCCAGCCAAAGGACCAGTCAAAGCACAGGTTCTTGGCGAAGCTACACTTGAAAGGCAACAGCAAGCCAATCGTGTACAGAACTTTATGAACTATCAGGTAACTACCCAGATGCCTGAATACTTCGATGAGTTTGAGCGTATGTTATTTCACCTACCGCTGATTGGTTCTGCAGTTAAGAAGATTTATTATGATTCCAGTCTTGACCGTCCTGTTAGCGAGTTTGTGCCTATTGACCAGTTTTATGTTTCTTACTATGCGACTGACCTTCGCAGAGCAGACCGTTATACTCACGTTATATACCGTAGCCCTGTCGATTTATCTCGACAAATAGAAGCAGGCATGTATGCCGACATGGAACTTCCTGATGCAGGTGTTCCTAGCTTGTCAGGCATGGCAGAGAAAATGGATACAGTTTTGGGACTGTCACCCGCAGGAGACAATGACCCACAGTATGTGTTGCTGGAACAGCACTGCTATCTAGAACTTGAAGAAGACAAGATGCACAAAGGCAAGACTGCTTGCCCATACATTGTAACTGTAGAGCAACAGTCAGGTCAGGTTCTTTCGATTCGCCGTAACTGGGCAGAGGGAGATGACAAGTATGTTAAAAAGATGCACTTCACACATTACCGATATGTTCCTGGTTTCGGTTTTTATGGGCTGGGTCTTATTCATTTTCTTGGCAACCTTACTATGTCTGCTACTGCTGCAATGCGTAGCCTTCTTGATGCTGGTCAGTTCGCTAATCTACCAGGCGGCTTTAAAGCTAAAGGAGTTAGGATGGTCGGGGATAATGACCCGATTGCGCCAGGTGAGTTTAAGGAAGTAGAAGCTACAGGCATGGACTTGTCCAAGTCTATTATTCCTCTACCATTTAAAGAACCTTCGCAGACTTTGTTCAACATGCTGAACTTTGTAACTGCTTCTGGTCAAAAGTTTGCTGACAGTACAGAGCAGGTTATTTCAGACAGCGGTGGCTATGGTCCAGTTGGTACAACGATGGCATTGCTTGAGGCTTCAAGTAAGTTCTTCACTGCTATTCACAAGAGACTGCACAAAGCGCAGGGTGATGAGTTCAAGGTATTGGCACGTGTTAATCACGAGTCATTGCCTAGCGAATATCCTTACGACCTTCCAGGTATTAGTGAGAAAGTATTTAAGTTAGACTTTGATGGTCGTGTAGATATTATTCCAGTATCTGACCCGAACATTCCGTCTAATGCACAGCGCATGATGCTTATTCAAATGGTGCAGCAGATTGCACAGCAATCAGACCCAGGTATGTTTGACATGGAAGCAATCAACAGAATGCTGTTGACTACTGCTAATGTGCCTGACGTAGATAAACTTATGCCCTTAAAGAAGGATGCAGTTCCCCTTGACCCAATGTCAGATATTATGCAGGTTATGGAGAATAAACCAATTAAAGCTTTTCCTGGTCAAAACCACGATGCACATGTACAATTTAAAATGTCATTCTTGCAAGACCCTGGAAACCAAGGCAATCCATTTATGGCACAGATTGGGGCAGCATTACAAGCTAATATTTCTGAACACATGCTTATGAAGTATCAAGAGCAAGTAGAAGGCTTAATGGACAAAGCTATTGAAAATCCACAGGCTGCTGCACAGCTGGCAGAGATGGCTGACCCAGAAGCATTTGCCCAAGCAATTGCTGCTCAACAGATTGCAGAAACAAATCAAATGATGGCACAGGGCGGTCCTCAAACTCCCGAACAGCAAATGGTACAGCTTGAGGCTCAAAAACTTCAGGTTGAACAAAATAAAACTGCTGCACAAATTGCTAAGTCTCAAGCAGATTCGGCCCTTAAACAACGTGACCTTGATTTAAAAGAACAGAAGATTGTTCTCGATGCACAGGGTCAAGGAATGTCTGAACAAATGAAAGCCTATCAAAAAGAAGAAGACAGAAACTCTAAGCGTGTTCTAAAAGCTATGGATGTTTTGGCTGACCTTCTGAAGGCTCAAGAAAATAATGACTTGGAAGAAGCAAAACTTTCTGCTAAACTATTACAAGATGTAATTAAAGAGCAGGGTATTAAATAGTGTTATACGAAGAGTTAGTAAAAGATATACAAAAAGAAATCGAATCTATAAAAAATTCCCTTGCGTATGGAGCCGCTTCGGATTATTCTAGATACTGTGAATCGGTGGGAACAATCGCTGGTTTAGAAAAGGCCGTAGGTCTTATTAAAGATTATCTGAATAAATATATCGAAGAGGAGTAAATATGCAAGCTGCATCTAATGCTTTGAAAAATGATGAATGGATTACAGACGAGGACATCGCAGACCCTAACCCACTTCCAGAAATTCCTGGATACCATATCCTTGTTCGTCCAGTATCAGTTAAGTCAGCAACTAAGGGTGGTATCCTTTTGCCTGACTCAACCAAATCGGACATGGCTTACCTTACAACAGTTGGTCGTGTTCTAAAAGTTGGCGACCTAGCTTATAAAGACGAAAAGTTTGCCAATGGTCCTTGGTGTAAAGAAGGTGACTTTGTGTGTTACGGAAAACATACAGGAAACAAATTCTTTTACAAGGGCATAAATCTTTTGCTATTGTTTGATGACGATATCAAGATGGTAGTTGAAGATGCTAAAGACTTAGACCCTACATTTAATCTAAGCAACTAAAAAAAATTCACAGTGACTCTTGTGAATTAAACAATCATACTATATAATAATATACATCGGCGTTACTCGTCTAATTCGCCGCAGACGTTAAACAGGAGAAAATAATATGGCAGAGACTGAATGGTCTACCATCGAAGCAGGTTCACCGCCTGAAAAAGAAAAGGTGGAATTTGAAATCGAAGGGCAGGAAGCCGCAGAAGTGGAAGCCCCCGAAGCAGAAGTAGAAACTAAAGCAGAAGAGCCACAAGAGCCTGAAGCAAAAGTAGAAGCCGAAGCACCCCAAGAAGAAGCTACCCCTACAATTGAAGAAGAGCAAGAAAAAGAAACCAAGGGTGTAGAAACATCTGGCGCACAGAAACGTATTCGACAACTGGTAAAACAGAAAAAAGAACGTGAAGCTGAAATTGAAAATCTTTTGTCACAGCAAAAGGAAATGCAAACAAAGCTTCAACAAAGAGAAGAAGAATATAAAAGTCTCTTAAATAATAATGTTGAATCTAACGAGCGTCAAGTGACGGAACGGTTAGAGCTTGCTCGTTCTGCTTACCGTCAGGCCGTAGAAAGCGGCGATGCCGATAACATCTTAAAGGCACAAGAATCTCTTAATACTGCCCAGCAAGATAATTATCGACTGACAGAATTTCGTCAACAGGCGGAGTCCTTTGAACCTCAAACATTTGAGGAGCAACAACAACAAGCCCAAACTGCAGTTGTGTCAGACGCACAACGTAAAGCAACGGACTGGGCAGCAGCAAATGACTGGTTTAATACTGACCGTGTAATGACTGCAGTTGCTCTTGAAGTAGATAGTCAGGTTCAGGAAGAAGGCTTTGACCCAGCTGACGATGATTACTATCAAGAAATTGACCGCCGTATGGCAAATCAATTTCCTAACAAGTTTGGAAAAGCTACCAAAGAAGTAGCAGCCGAAACCCCCGTAGCGCAGGAAACGTCAACCCCTGCTCAAGTGGTCGCAGGAGCTTCGCACACTCCAGCACCCTCATCAAGTAAGAAGGTAAAACTCTCTCAAGAAGATGTACGCCTTGCAGAAAAATGGGGAATATCACTTGAACAGTATGCAGCCGAAAAGCTAAAAGTCGAAAAGGCAGGCCAAGGCGAGTATACTACCATTAACCGATAGTTGCGAAAGGATATACACTTATGGCACGAAACACCACACGTAGCACCCAGAGTCGTGAACTGGAAACAAGAGAAGTAGAAGAAGACTTTGAATATCGTGAACCGAACCTTCTAGATATTCCTGAATCAGTAACCTCACGGTTTGAAGACCAAGGAATGAAACTTCGTTGGATACGTACAACCCTAAAGGGTGGTGACGATTATACAAATGTTGGCAAACGAATGGCCGAAGGCTGGGAGTTTGTTTCTCTTGAAGAAGTACCTGAACTAGCGCACACATCTGCAATTAAAGATGAAGGTCGATATAAGGGTACTGTATGTCGAGGAGATTTGGCACTTGCTAAATTGCCAATTAAACGTGCAGAAGCTCGACAAAGACACTTTGAAAACGCCTCCGCAGAGATGGTTGATGCTGTTAATGCACAGCTTGAAAACTCATCAGACCGCAGAATGCCGATTCAAAATCAAAGCAAAACCAATGTAACCAAGGGTCGCACCCCTTCTTTTGATTAAAAGGGTGGCGAAGTCTGGTTACACAACTTAGACACTGAAGGAGAAAAATATGTCTACTACTAAAGTCGCTGGACTTCAGCCTTCCCGTGTTCGTGGTGCTGCACCAAATAGTAACGGCCTGAACGAATATCCTATTGCTTCAGGTGCTACGGCAATGTACACAGGTACTCCTGTGCGTATTGCTTCTGGTACACTTACACCCTGCGTAACGACAACCGAAGTACCCGTTGGTACTTTCCAAGGTTGCCGCTATGTAGAAGACGGGGAACAAAAATTTAAACCTTACTATTCTGGCGTGTCTGCTTCAGACATCGTTGGCTTGGTAAACGACAATCCTGGTCAAACTTACATCATTTCTTCGAATGCCACAGTTGTTGCTGGTATCGTAGGAAACAACGTAGAAGTTAGCGCAATTGCTGGTGGTTCTACCTTTACTGGTAAATCAACCATTGTTGCCAAAACGACTGCTGGTACTAGCGGTAAAGCCACAAACGGCTTGCTGCGTGTTATCGGTATTGTTGATGAGCCTAGCAATGCTGCTGGGGATGCATTCACGAAAATGGAAGTTGCATTTAACTATGACGCTACCGATTATCAGAATGTTGTAACTTCAGCCGTTGTAACAACAACTAACTAAGGGAGATAAATAATAATGGCTATTAATAGAGCAAGTATTGCAAAAGAACTTCTCCCTGGCCTCAACGCCGTTTTCGGTCTTGAGTATGGAGAAGTTGCTGATGAACATGCACCGTTGTTTGACACTGAAAATTCAGACCGTGCATTCGAAGAAGAAGTTCTCTTCACTGGCTTCGGCACCGCACCCGTAAAAGGTGAAGGCGCTGCTGTATCATATGACGATGCCCAAGAAAGCTACACCTCACGCTATACGCATGAGACGATTGCCCTTGGCTTCGCCGTTACGGAAGAAGCTATGGAGGATAACCTCTATGACACATTCGCTAAACTGCGTGCCAAAGGTTTGGCTCGTGCTATGGCGAACACGAAACAAGTTAAAGCTGCTGATGTTTTCAACAACGGTTTTAACTCTGCCTTTGGTGGTGGTGACGGACAAGCTTTCTTCTCCGCTGCACACCCGACCATTGGCAATGGCGACCAAAGCAATGCCTTGGCTGCTTCTGACCTTTCGGAAGCCGCTTTGGAAACTGCATTGATTGCTATTTCTAAAACTAAAGATGACCGTGGTATTCTGATTGGCGCACAGGCCGAAAGCCTGCACATCCCGTCAGACCTGGCATTTACTGCTGACCAGATTCTGAACAGCACCTTGTCAACCACGATTGCTAACTCTGCTACCAATGTCAACGACATTAACAGCATTCGCAATCAAGGTCTTGTCCCTAACGGCTTCTACGTAAACCGCCGTTTCACGGACACGAATGGTTACTTCATTAAGACTGATGTGCCGAATGGTGCGAAAATGTTCGTACGTTCGCCGCTTCAGACTAAAATGGAGCCTGACTTCGACACTGGTAACCTGCGCTTTAAGGCTCGTGAGCGTTATGCGTTTGGTTTCAGTGACTGGCGTGGTTTCTACGGAAGCCAAGGTGCTTAATTAAAACACCTATTAGCTAACCTTTGAAGGGGGTGGGACTTGTATCTCACCCCCTTTTTTAGTATAATATAGCTATTGATATTTTTATAGGAGTAAACAATGACTAACATTAGAAGCGCATTTGTTTCTGGAACTGGCACATTTGTAGATTCGCTTACCAGTGTAACCGTTACTGATACCCGTGTACGTGGCGTACAATGTGTAGGGACAGGGATTGTGGTTATTACTGGTACGTCTGCAGACCCGTTTGGTAATACCAACGGTGGTCGTATTAAGTTTCAAATTAACGGAAGCAACTATCAGGACTTCGCAGATAATGGTGTTCGCATGGCAGGCAAGGTAATTGTTTCTGCTGTCAATACTATTTCTACGACAATTTATTATGGCTAATTATACTTACCTTGTTACCGACATTATTGATGCCACAGAGAATGATGGCAATGAATTTGTTGCGGCTATTCCTAAGATGGTTAATCGTGTTGAAGAGCGATTAGTTAAAGCCTTAGATGATTTTGGTTTGGTAACAACTACAACAGTTACATTATCTGCAGGTAAGAACACTCTTACACTGCCAGCAGAAACACGCTATGTAAAAAATCTTCGGATTGAAGATAATGGAACTAAGATTAATTTACTACAAAGAACAGATGAATTTATTTATGACTACTGGCCTGTTAGTGCCAGCACAGGAACACCAAAGTATTATGCTAAGAAAACAAATACTAATGTTATTGTTGCTCCTACTGCAAGCGCTACTTATGGTGGTGAGCTTGTATATGTCGCTAGGCCAACTGCTTTGACTAGTTTAAATCAAACTAACTATTTCTCTGACTTTTGTTATGATGCTTTATTTTATGGCTGCATGGTAGAGGCAGGGGACTTTATGAAAAATTATACAGTAAGTAATTATTACGAACAACGATATACTAACTCTGTAGAACTTTTGAGAAATCAATCTCGAAGAACACGCCGTGATGATATGGAAGCTCCTGCTTCTTTATTTGGTGAAAATACAATTAATGGAAGTGAATAAAGGGAGCTAACTTAAAATGGAAAAAACAGGTTATCAAAAATACATGGAAAACTTGCGTGCTGAACGTGCCAAAAAGAAGGCCGCTAAATCAGCTTCTCGTGAATCTAATTCTCGTGAATCTAAGATGACAGTTGCAAAACTAAAGTCTGTAATTAAAAAGAGTCAAGATACTATTAATAAAAGATTGAGAAAATCAAGCAAGGGAAGCGATATGAGAACTCCTCTTGTAAAAAGCGCTCAAGCTCGTTTTGATAGAGCAGCAAAAGAATTAAAAGCACGTGGTGAAATGAAGCCTACTGCTAAACCTGCTGCTAAATCTGCTGCTAAACCTGCTGCTAAACCTGCTGCTAAAAAACAAACATTTGGTCAGGCTTTTGCTGCTGCACGTAAAGCAGGTAAAAAGACATTTCAATTTACTAAAGCAAATGGTAAAACTGAAACATTTACTACAGAGACTCGTGAAGAAAAAACTGCAAGAGAATCAGCTGCTAAAAAGAAAACTAGATTGAAAAAAACTGTAGCTAAGTCTGGCGCTGATTCTCGTAAATTAAGTACCAAAAGAAAACGTAGAGCAGCTGGTAAATATGTTGGACCTCGTCAAGAAATGGTTGACCGTTTGTCTTCTAAAAAATCTTATGGCGGTGGTATGAAAAAGAAAACGGTTAAACGCCAGGCTGGTGGCGGCATGTCAAGTAAGCCTAGAGGTGTTGGCTGCGCTAAGTCTGGTTATGGAAAGGCAATGAAGTAATGAAAAAAGTACCAGCAAATAATCCAGGTCTTTCAAAGCTTCCTACTAAGGTTCGTAATCGTATGGGTTATAATCAAGCAGGCGGCTCAATGAAAGAGTCTAGCACCCGTGGCACACCTGCACAAGCCAAGCGTGCCTATGAATCTGAAAAGGCTCAAATGGAAGACTTTAAAAAACATATGGATTACGTTGAGTCTCAACTTTCTGATAACCGTGGTGGTAAAAAAAAAGTAAATAAAAAAGAAGGCAGCCGTGTCAATGAGGCAGGCAACTACACAAAGCCTGGTATGAGAAAAAAAATAGTTGAGCGTATTAGGGCTGGGAGCAGCGGCGGTAAACCTGGTCAGTGGTCAGCAAGAAAAGCTCAAATGGTTGCTAAAGAATATAAAGCTAGGGGTGGGAGCTACACATCGTAGTATGTTAAATGGCAAAAGCAAAATCACAAAAGTCTTTAGACAAATGGGAAAAAGAAGACTGGGGTACAGCAAGTGGTAATCCAAGTACACAGGGCAAAAAAGCTACAGGTGAGAGATACTTACCTAAAAAGGCGAGGGATGCACTCACAAAAGAAGAGTATGCGGCAACTACGAGAGCAAAAAGAAAAGGAAGCAAACAAGGAAAGCAGCATGTTGAGCAGCCTAAAGCTATAGCAAAGAAAACAGCTAAGTTTCGCACGGCTAAAAAGGGCGGCAAGATTAAACAAAAAACTCAATCAGGACACAATAGGTTATACTAATGGCACTCACAGACGGAGAAAAAAATAAACTAAAGAAGCTAGGACTATCTGGTTTAAACAAACCCAAGAGAACTCCTAATCATCCAACTAAAAAAGCAGTAGTTGCAGTAAGGTGTGATAATGGAAAAATTAAAACAATTAGGTTTGGCGCTCAAGGAATGGGCCACAACTACAGCCCAGAAGCTCGTAAAAACTTTAAAGCAAGGCATGGAAAGAACATTGCTAGAGGCAAATGTTCAGCTGCTTACTGGGCTGATAAAGTTTTTTGGGCAGGTAAATCTGGTAGTAAAAAGCGGCCTCCTAAAAGTCAAAAGCAGACTTTTGGTCTTGGTAGCAAGAACAGAAAAAAAACTTAAAGACAATGGCGATAAGTAGGGCGGCGGTCAGTCAACAGATTAGCAAACCTGGAAGAAAGGTAGGTGGTCGTAAAAGAAACTCTACTGGTTCTGTTAGTCCAAGAGGCACAGGCCAGAAAGCTAACCTAAAGACTGGCCGCAACCAATCAGGACATAATAGACTATACTAAAGGAATATTAGATGGCAAAAGGAATGGCACATTATTTTAGAGATGGCTCTAAACATAAAGGAGGCACACATAAAATGTCTGATGGAAAACTGCATAGTGGAGCAAGGCACACTACGTCAAGTAAACCTCTTTATCATTATTCAGAGCTTTCTAAAACTGCACAAGGTAAAGCCAGAAAAAGGAGGCCATAAATGGCAACATCAGGTACATATAGTTTCTCAATGGATATTGATGAAGTAATCCAAGAAGCAATGGAAATGATTGGTGGTGAACCTACGCTAGGTGAAGAGCCTCGCTCTGCACGCCGCTCTATAAACTTGCTCCTGCAAGATTGGCAAAACCGTGGCATCCAGCTTTGGACTGTTGGAACTACGGCGGTGTCCGTGACAACTAGTGTCACAGCCTATAGTCTAGACGCACACAACATTGATGTTGTTGAGGCAGTCATCAATAGAGTTGATGGTGATAATAGAACTGACTTACAGTTAAACAGAATTTCTATGGAAGAATACTTAAAGATTCCTAGAAAGTCTCAAACAGGTCGCCCCTCTCAATATGCAATTCGGCGTGACCGTGATAATGTAATTGTTCATCTGTGGCCTTTACCTGACAACAGCACTGACCAACTTAAATTAGAAACTGTAAAATATATTCAAGATGTCACAAGGTCTTCTCAAAATGCTGATGTATCTCGAAGGTTTCTACCATGCTTGACTGCAGGCACAGCATACTTTATGTCTATGAAAAGACCAGGTGTTGATGCTGGTCGAATCAATATGTTGAAACAAGAATATGAAGAAAGGTTATCTCGTGCGCAGGAAGAAGACAAAGAACGTGTTAGTCTTCTTGTGCGTCCTAGATTAAACTACTAGGTGACTAGGGCATTAGGTGTTTGTGACGTATGTGGCTTTCGTTACAAGCTTCGTGAACTAAAAAAGAATAGCTACGGGATGATGGTTTGCAAATCAGATTACGAAGGTAAGTACGATAGGGTAAGTCATCCACAAAATAAAATAGCTAGGGTAACTGACGATGAGTCTGTATATGACCCAAGACCGCTAGTAAGATTACCAGTCAGCACAGTACCTGTATCTGCTTGGCTACCAGAGGATTAAAATGGCAAGAGGCAAATATAATAAAGTTCTTTGTGACGTATGTGGTTTTTCTTATTCAAGAACAGTAATGAAGAAAAACAGTTATGGTCTTTGGGTTTGTCCAGAAGATAATGAGAAAGGTTATGATTTAGTTAATCACCCGCAGAATAAAATCATATCTACTATAGACAGAAGTATGTTTATTAGAGATGCTAGACCTGAATTTAATAACGATAGAAACCTAAGTTGGGAAGCCGCCGTGTTTGATAACTGGGAAGATATTAACAAGAACTGGAATATAGTATAATGACAGATTTAACAGGTAAGAAGATTGCAAATACCTATAAGGATTTATTGCAGATTAATTCTAGCGCCTCCAATAACGGCATAGATGAAACACTGCGCCGTGTCCAAGATGGTTCTGGTAATAACTCCTCACTAAAACTTTCTCAAACTTCTGCTGCCTTTACTGGTAACGTAAGTGTTAATGGTAGCCTTATTGTTCAGGGTACTTTTCAGCCTAATGCAATTCATTCTTCTGAAATAATTACATCAACACTTGATGCAACAAATATTACAACAGATTTTTTAACCGCAGAAACACTTACCTTTCAAGATGTAAGTGTTAGCAGCCTACGCACTGGTGATTTGTTTGCAGATACTGTTAGTGCAGGCACAGTAAGTGCAACTAATATTGCTGGTACTAATATTACACTGGCAGGTGAGCCAGTAGCTACATCGGCAGGCTTGGCAACAGTTAGTTCAACTATGGCTACTAGTATTGCTAATGTATCGGCAGCATTAGAGACTCGCATTGCAGGTGTAAGCTCTACCTTTGCTTCAACCTCTGCGACTTTGGAAAGTCATATTAACACGGTTTCGGCTACCTTGTCAAGTACTAATGTGGCCTTGCAAACATCTATTGCAAATGTTTCTAGCACAATGGCAACAAGTATTGCCAATGTGTCAGCTGCACTTGAGACACGTATTGC
>Ga0187219_1000414_pt1 | contig 20509 bp, 22 predicted proteins | sample 13SPOviralmetaG_FD_130162 | JGI IMG/M metagenome (GOLD analysis project Ga0187219, IMG submission 130162) | Marine viral communities from the oligotrophic San Pedro Time Series (SPOT) site, San Pedro Channel, CA, USA - 13 SPOT_SRF_2010-07-21... | ecosystem: Environmental > Aquatic > Marine >... | reverse complement strand
TAGAAGTACCATAAGAAGCAATTCTGTCTTCTTGTGCAGGAGGATTTCCTGTACCTACTGAAGGTATGTGTATAGAATACGCACCTACAGGTGGAGAAAAGAATTGTGAGTCTGTAGAAGTTATACTGTGGTCATTATCTAAAACACCACCAGAAAATTGTGATTCAAATCTTAGTTATCCGGGATTACCTAAAAAGTTTAATGAGACATTGTATTTAATACCTGAACCAAAAAACCTGTCAATGTTAACATCTGCGCTCTCTACTTTTACATAAGCAGAAATTGTTGTATCACCTGTGTAGGTAAAAGGATATACTATATCGTAATTAGCCATAGAGACTAATTCATCTCTTATGTACTTTGCTTCTGCTACATCTAAACCGTTTGCACCTGTAGGAGCAATTGTTCCACTAAGAGTATAGTTTCTTGTTTTAGCACCACCATTATAAGCTAAGTTAGATGGAGATGTAAAAGTCAATCTTCCTATTGTTACTGTATTAGCCATTAGCACATATCCTTTGCTCTACATTGTTCACAGTACTGATATTTAGGTCCATAAAAATAATTACCACATTTAAAATCTGATTTACAAGCTTTTAAGTAATGTTTTTCTTTATTGTCTATCATTACCTATTCCTCAAACCTGTACCAGAAGTTCCTTCTTTTTCTAGCTTCATAAGTTCTTTTCTTATATTTATAGCAGCTTTTCTTGCAGAAAGTGGGTCTGCTGGTAAACCTGTAATATTGACATCCATGTGAGCAACATTAATTCCGCCTACTCCTCCACCTGTCTTATTAGAAAATACTGATGTACCACCCGGTGTTGACATAATAACTTCTGGTCCTCTTTCACCAACTATTGATGTTCTACCAATAGGAACATTACCACCTGTGTAATTGTTCATTGTTCGTTCACCAAATTGATGTAAGGTGTATTGTCTTTTATTTACATCGCTAGTGTCACGAGGTGTGTAGTTTATATCAAGATTATTGAAATAGCCTGCTTGTTTTTGCATTTCTGCATCTATGAAATCAGTTATTTCTTTTATGTCAAACAAAGCTGTTCTACCAGCTAGAACCATATCCTCAACTTTCTTTTTGTAGCTAGCCTCAACTGTAGTCATTGCATCTAATGTTGATTGAAGTATTGATTCTGGAATGCCTATATCTTTTGCTAATTCAGTAATGATTCCTTGTAGTCCCGGATATTTTCTTGTAAGCTCATCTATGATTAGTGCATTTTTTTCAGTTTGCAGTCTTGCTTCTATCATTGCTTCAGCTAAGTCATGCTCTTTATCAGCATATTTTTCTACAGCATCTGCTTCTAAAGACTGAGCTGCTGCTACGGCTTTTATTGCTTCCACAACTGACGGGTCAAGTCTTTTCTTTTGACTCTCAAGTACTTTAAGTTGTGCGTCTGCAATTTTTTCTTGAAGATTTAAAATAGCCAGTTCAGCATCTGATATAGGATTTTCTAAATCTGATAATTCATCTTTAGCTGCATCTAAATCTAACTGTTCAGCTACTCCTTGCTCAACAGCCATTTCTAAAAATTTAATTTCTTTCTTTTTATCTCTAATTCTTATTTTGTCACGATTAGACATTGTACCTTCAATTTTATCTCTCATTCTCTGTAGATTTAATTGAGCTTGTAAAATTGCTAATTGCTCATTATTGGTTACAACACCTTCTTTACCAAATTCAGCTATTGCTTCTGAAAATCCTTCTTGTGCTTCTGTAACTTCTAATTGTCTAATTTGCTGCTGAGTAATAACAAAACCATTAGCTACAATATCAGCAGTCATTTCAACCATTTCTTCTTGAAGGTCTGCTATTCTTTCTTTAGTTTCTTCTTCTTGTCTTGCAATGTTAAATATTTGTAAAGCTGCTTCTGCTTGTTGTCTTTCTAACTCTAATTGACCTTCAGCTTGGACTGTAAGATTATTATTAACTTGGTCAATATATTCTGTATTTGTAATTAATCTTTCTTGTTCATTTATAAAAGTTTTCAACTGTTCGTCATTAAAAGTTAAGCTTCTTAACTCTGGATTATCTCTGGTTAACATATTTTGAATGTCAGCAATAATGTCTCTTTGTGCTATTAATTCTGGGGTATCTTCTTCATTTCCAATATTTAATTTTTCTAATTCTTTTAACTTTGACAATTCTTCTGTTAAGGTTAAAGCTAATCCAATACTTTCCTGTAAAGGTAAATCAGTTAAAGCTTTAGATAAAGGAACAAATCCAGATTTAGCAAGACTTATAACTGTTGTTCTTAGGAAATCTGCTCTTTCATCAGCTTTTTCCATTCCAGTTAACATTTGGTTTAAATTCATTGGTGCTATTCTTCCGAAGTCTTGAAGCACTGAGTTTAAATCTCTGAATTTATTTATATTATCAGTTACTTGGTCTGATAGGGCAAATGTAGCTTCTGCTAATTGTTGAGCAGAGTCTACTGAATTTTCTTGCTCTCCATCTAATGCTTTTAATAAATCAACATAACTTAAAGTTCCGTCAAGAACATCTGTCAAAGATATGGCTACTTCGTCTTGTCTAGTATCTAATTCGTTATAAGCGTCTACATTTTCTTGTATAGTATCTTTTAATGCTTTTTCACTTACATCTGTTTCTACAAGAGCTTTTTGAATAATTTCTAATCCTGCTGCGTTTCTTCTTAAAGTTTCAAATTGTGCATCTTGAGTTTCATTGAGTTCCAATGCACCAGCATTTAAATGTCTATTAGTTCTAACAATTGGCTCTATTGTTTTTGAATAAAGTTTGAACGCATCTACACCCTTAGCCTCTAGTAATCCTAAAGTATCTAATAACTGGTCTGGTGTTAAGGTTGATAATTCTTCTAAAGATAAACCTACACCTTTTAAACCATCATTTAACTCTGATGCAGCTTCGTTTGCTGTGTTAAACTGAAAAGCTTCCAATCCAGCACCAGCGACACTAACTTTGATGTCCTCTCCTAAACCAGAATTATAAAAATCAGTAATAGCACCGCCAACATCTTCTAATGATTTTTGTGCTTCTTCAGCAGATTCTCCATCTATCCCTGCTTGTTTAAAGAAATCTATCATAGATTTTTTCTTTATCTGCTCTTCTATTTCCCTAAGTTTATCGAGTTCTGCTCTCAGTAAATCTAATCTTGCTTCCGACATATCTTCTGAATTTATTAAGTCTTGTAGTTCCTTTTCTTTATCTGCTACTTTTTCTGTTATGCTTGCAACAGCTGCTCTATTTGCTAAAAAACTTTCTGAAGCTCTTCTAGCAGCTTCTTGTCTTCTGGTAAATATAGTATATGCAACAGTTATTGCAGCAAGAGCGACTCCTAATCCAATCATTGAAAATCTTAAGCCAACCATTGTTTTTTGTAAAGCTTTTGCTGTTTTAGTAGACCTACTCATATTTTTAGCATTTCTTTTTATTCTTTTACCTAAGTCCTCAACAGTAATACCGTTAGCTAATGCAATAGCGTTGTAAGTTTTAGTTGCCGCTCCAAGTGCAGCAGTTGCTGCTGTCATAGAAACAATAATTCCAAACAAGACTTTTACACTTGTTCCTACACCTTCAGATGTTTCACTTGTATTTTGGAAACCTCCAATTAGAGCAGACAATGTGGTAACAAGAGCTTTTGCAGTAGGTAGTAATTCATTACCTATTTGTATTCTTAATTCCGTAAGCTCATTCATCAAAAGTTTTGTTTCTGATTTAAATGTCTCGAATCGTTTTTCTGCTTCAGTAGTTAATGCTATGTTTGCTTCAAAAGCACTATTAGCAGTTGCAAGAGTATCTGTTAATAGTCCTTCTGCTTCACCCACAGCAAGTAACGCTCTGATTGTTCTCTGTTGTTTAAGACCTAATTGGTCAAGAACTTCAATAACATTTGTACCTGCTTTAGAAGCAGAAGCTAATGATGTAACGAATAAGTTAAGAGCTGAAGCTGGGTCTACTTTAGCTAAGTCTTGAAATTCTTTTGTTGTTAAGCCTGTAGTCTCAGCAAATACTTCTAACTGTCTACCACCTGTAGCAACTGCAATTTGAATTTGTTGGAATACACGAGCCATAGCTGTACCACCAGCTTGTGACTGAACACCGACTGCTTGAAGTGCTGTTGCAATACCTAAAACATCTGCTGCTGTAGCACCAGCAACTTTACCTGCTGCTGCGAGCCTCAATGCAGTAGAAAGTATCTCATCTTCCAGAGCTGCGAAGTTGTTACCTAAGTCAACTAATGAAGAAGCTAATCTATCGAAACTTTTACCTTGTAATCCAAATATCTGGTCAAGTCGTGCTAATGATAGTGCTGCTGATTCTGTTGACAGTCTTGTTGCAACACCTACCTGTGCAATAACTTCAATAAATTCTTCTAGGTTCTCAACTCCTACACCTAACTGACCACCAAGTTCACCAATTTGATTTAACTGAGTTACAGCAACTGGTATATCTTGCGCTAGTTGTCTTACTTGAAGTGCTAGTGTACTAAATTGTGCTTCGGTTGCATCTACAGTTTTTCTAATACCAGCAAATGAATCTTCAAATTTAGAAGCAGCACCTACTGTTAAGAACATTGCTCCACCTACTGCGGCAAGAGCACCAGCCATTGCACCAGCAGCACCAGAAACCATAGCGTTTGTATGTGCAGCTTGAGTTGTTAACTTCTTCATAGACTTTTCAGTCTGTTTAGCTGCTTTGTTTTGTACTTTAGTTTGTACTAATTCGTAAGTTACTCTTAAATCTTGATTCATTGCTATCTATTAACCTTTGCCTGTAATTCCAGATTTACCACCAAGAAACTGGTCTATAGAAACTCTCTCTCGAGGTTTGTTATGTCGATTGTGTTGTCTTTGAAGCATTCTTCTAGCTTGTTTACTTTCTTTGTTATACTCTTCTTTACGGAATACTTTTCCAGTTTCTTCGTCAATAGTAATTTGGTCTTCACGAAGTCGGCCGTAAAAAACTGAACCATCTGCGGGTAAGTTTCTTAATAGTCTAAGAAATTTACGATATTCAACATCTTGAGGTTTATCAATGCCGTAATACCTAAGAAAGTCTGCTTCTACTTGTCCCCAGTAACTTAAAATGTCACCTGGAGACCAAGTTATTTTGGGCTATCACCCTCTTCGGCAGCGGCTTCTTGTGCTTCCTCAACTTCTTCTGGTGATGCTAGTCCGTAAGCTTCTAATAACCATACAAGTATGTCATTAAGCTTCTCCCAGCCCACACCATCATCTAGCATTGAGTTGAAATTATCTTTACCCACTATTGATTCCACCCAGTCCGCAATTGCTGATAGGTCTTGGTTGTTTCCGTCTTCGGCCATCTTCATTTGCGAAAGGACTGCTTTTGCAGGTAAGGTAGCTGGTAAATCGTATGTTTTTCCTGCTACCTTCATCTGCAATTTTAATAAATTATCGGCTTCTAAAGCCTCATCAAAGTCTTTAAACTTTTCCACTTATATTCTCCTATCTAATTTTTTAGTTAATATCTAACTCGTCAGTATCGTTAGTGTTATCTATGACTCTGAACAAGTAGTATGCACCACTTGTAGAACCAACATTTAAAGTTGAATCTGGAACAAGAAGTTTAAATTCTGTTGCCAAACTAACTTTTGCTGGAGCCTTTTGGTGACTCATTGCGAAAGAACCAACATTCACTGCTCTAGGAATGTGGAACTGTCTGTCTGCACCAGCTGGACCATCTGTGTGTAATACCATCGCATATTCTGTGAAAGTATCTGACAAAGGTGGGATATATGAATCATATCCTGTATCAAAATCGCTACCAGTGGTTTGTGTTGTTGTAGCAGTAATTGTATCTTCTGCTTTAACACCGCCACCCATTGCGATTTGAAGTTTGTCAATACCAGCTTGTGATAGTTCACCAGTTAGTCTTACTTCTTGTGCTGACTTAAGAGTCTTAATAGGGTCTACTTCTTCGGCAACCATAACATCTTCAAAAGTTTTATCAACTTCTAAAGTCCAGCCATCTTCAGAATAACCAACTTCTGAAAATGGAACTGATAGTGTTGTAGGGTTTTCCCATGCGCCGCTGTTATCGGCTGGGAATACTAAAGAACTTGTAGTCCTATCTGCGTAATAGAGAACACCTGTACCTATTAATACTTCGGATATAGTACCGCTTGTATTGAAGCTCATTTGTTATCTCCTAACATATCTTATACTTATACTTATCAGCTGAGCTCAGCCGACTTTTTCAAGTCGATTTCAGCTTTGCCGGTTATTCTTCTTCAGCAATAAAGAAGTCTTCCACTACCTCTTCAACAGATTCCTTGTCGTCCTCTGCTGTAGAGTCGTCTAGTTTTTCCTCATCAGCTATTAAAACAGAGATTTTTTGTGTTCCCTGTTTATAAGTAGCATCTTTAAGGCGCTCCCAGACGGCCATGTCTATCTCTGCCCATCCCTTGTGACTAAAGACTATTCCTGTTACAGTATCTCGAACAGTTGTCTTCTCTAGCAACAAAGGATTAATTTTTACTTTTATCTTCTTCATATCAATCTAGTCCTCGGTAATACATTATTAATGATAGCTGATAATGTCCTAATCCGGTGTCAGTCTCCTCTATGCGAGAAGGTAATCCTTGTACCTCCATGCTGTAAATAACTGCTGCTGTGTTAGTTGTAGGAGTAACAACTCTTGTACTTTTCATTTTAAAAGCAGATTCAGCTACAGCATTTGCTAAAGCATAAGCGTTTGCATAATCTGGTTGAGAAGTAGTTCCTCCACCACCCCAGCGTCCTGCATAAGCATCTACTGTTATAGCAGCTCCAGTTACAGCTGCTTCAGATGTAGGAGACATAAGTGTTCCTCCTGCATTAAATATTGTTAAAAAAGGTAATTCTGCACTACGAGGTAATCTAGTAGCTACTCTTGAACTACATAAATTTGTTATAGCTGTTGTATTGATACACCATTCACGAAATATAATTTCTGCATCTGGTGGAAAATTCTGATTTTGGTCAAACTGTGCGCCTACTGCTTTTATACCCATAATTATTTATCCTACCACTTAAACTTCATCTGGAGAGTTATAGAAAAAAGATGCTGCTGATATTATTTCTTCATAGTTAGCATTTTCAACAAGTGCTCTAGCAGCTGCTTGGGAAGATTTATTTTGTTTCTGTAAAGGTCGTTTTGCTCCAGATTGATATCTTTTATCAGTAGGACTTCCACTTCTCTTACTGCCACCTTTTTTAGTTCCTTTATTCTTTCTTGTAAATGTAACTTCATATGCCCCAGAGCCGCTTCCTTTGCTACCTCTACGAACACTAACATTGTAGTTTTTACTTATATAGTTTGAAAGTCTTTGACCACTAATTTTTCCAAATCCTGTGTTTCCAGATACATCGAAAGTGTCAAAATCAACATAATCAGAAGCTTGTGTTTGATTAAAAGCTCTTTTACTATTTTGTTCCCCAAACATCTCAACATTGTTAAGAAGACCTGCTCTTGAAGCACCACCGCGTGTTTTACTAGGATTTTTATCAGTAAGTATGTTTGTAAGAAACTTTTCTCTAGCTGATACTCCACCTTTAATTTTTCCAACATTTTTAAAGTTAACAGTTGCTGTGATTGAATCGGGTGCAAACTTAACACCAATAGCATCCTGTAGTTCTTGAGAATAAGCAACTCCATGAGTATTATGTACTTTTACACCAGCTATATCATGTTTTTTATTATATTTGTAAAATCTTCTATTTCTTCCAGCTACATTTTCTTTTTTTATACCTTGGCTAAAATGTCTGCCTGTTCCTTTTCTATTCATAGCTGCCAACAAACTTTTAGGTTTGTAACTTATTCTTCCGTCTTTTTCAATAGCTAAACCTTTTTTCTTAATCATTTGGTCATATCTGCCTTTTTCACTAAGTATGTTATTCATAAGTTCTACTGGATTTTTTACTCCTCCAACTCTAGGAGCTTTCATTTGCACTTTTACTTTGGCACCATCAAACTTCATATTGTTAACTGCTTGAACGCTTCTGGTAACAAACAATGTTGGTGGTATATATTTTTTGACATCTTTTACTACTGGTTTGTTTTCTTTTCTACTCCAGCTAGAAACTTGTTGTGTAATTGGTCCACCGTATTCTACAAGCCATATCCAAGGAAATAAATCTGCTGTTACTCCATTTTTTCTACTTGTTCCAACCCTTACATCACCTGTAAATATTTGTTGTCCCATTTTGCCTTTTTTAGCTTTAGGTACTTTTGCACGATTTGTATGTACAGATTTAAGTAATAGTTCTCTAGCTCTACCGGGTTCTGTGAATCCAAATATATCCATTTCAACATATTCTTTAGAAATTACTGGGTTTTTCTTAGTTCCAGTATTTGAGTAACCTTTAAGAGTTTTAAGTTTATAATTTTCGTCAAAACTCATTCCGGCTTCTTCATCATATTGGTCTTGTCTTAATCTTGTATCTTTTATATTTATACCTAATTCACTAGCACCAACCCCTAACATGTATTGACCAGAAGAAATATCTGGAGCGCTTGCTCTTATAAGCTGTGCTGTTCTTTCTATTTGTAAATCTAAAACTTCTTGTATATTCATGTTTGTAACTACATGATGATAATGAGGTTGTGCATCAGAATTAAAAAAACCAGTAAGTTTTGATTCAATTTTTTTATTTGCCATTTGGTACATTGGACTCTTAGAGATATATCCACCTAACTCTCTTCTTGCTAGACGACCAAGGATAGGACCCACACTTCTTGGTACAACTTGATTTATAGCCATACCAGACAATCTACCTACACCAACTCTTGCTCCACGAAGTGCTAAAGATTGAGCGGAACCGTATTTTTTTCTAAAATCTCCGGAAGTTGCAGCAGCTATAAAACCTCCGCCACGCGCGTATGTATATGCACTTCTTCTTGCATTTTTTATAAATTGTGATTGTACAACAGCGTTAACATCACCAGCTGTTTTACCAAATTTATAAAGTCTGTTACGAAAACCACCAACTGCTCCACCTTTACGGCCAGCATTAGATTTTGGTTTATTTAGGGTTACACCCTCTTTGAAAAATTTTAAATATTGTGGCATTAGGTTCTTACAAGAGATTCAAGATACTTATAACATTCTTTTCCATATCTATCCTTTACTTGCTGAACGCTAATTATTTCATGGTATTCGCTACCTTTGACCAGTCTATCACCCGGAACAACAGTAACATTAGGTTCTATATAAATTCCAAATGTTTCAACAGTGGTATTTCTACCATCTCTATCTTCTTCTATTCCTTGGCTTTCAAACTTTGCTTTTACGCTTGTGTATGTGTCAGCCCAAGATGAACTAGGTAAACCTCTTTCATCAACTGCTGTTTCGGATACTGTTTGAATTGTGCAAGTTTCCGGTAAGTTTCTGTGTCTTATAGGCATACAACTACTTTACTACAAGATTATTGAAATTGATTTAACAAGTCTCCCATAAGAAGTTCTTTGTAAATAATACTGTAAAGTAATTTACTTTTACCCAATAGGTGTACATTATATCCTATTTGTTTGTTGTGGTCTCTAATTATCTTTATTAATTCTGGTATCAAAGCTTTATAGGTTTCAAGAATTTTATTAAAATCTTTAGACCACTGTGCTTTACCCTCTATAAATATTATGTACATTCTTAATCCGTTAAGTAACGGAAATGTAACAGCATCGTGAAATTTATAATCTAGCTTTTTTTTCATCATTGGAAATTCGTAATGTTTTTGTTTATAGGGTAGAGATATACCAGAACTTCCTAGGGTTCCTTTTTTCTCTGACCATAGTTCTTGACCTACGACATTTGTATAATCGTATAAGTAAAGTATGTCTTTTATTATTTCTGAAAATATTTTATACTCATCTTTGTTTTTTTTATAATCTTCAACAACCATGTTTTTGTCAGAGTAGCTGTTTATAGGTTGTTCATCTATTTCTGAATCGTACTTGTTATTTCTAAATAAGTTTATTAAAGACAATACTGTTGCATGGTCTAAGGTATCTTCGTATCCAGTATCTTTTAAAGAATTATCAATCCACTCAATATCTGTTTTACTTAAAGAAGCTTTGTTAATTGTTCTTATCTTTGTATTTTTTGCTTTTATAATATCTTCAGCATGCCTATTATGTAAACCAACAATTATTTCTAGTTTTATAAAACATTTTTTGGGTAAATCAACAGCAGGAGTATTTTTTATACATTCATAAATGTGAGAGCCGTCAATAATTCCCTCTCTGTAGTAATCGTTGATTGTTACTTCCAACAAATTTCTGCTTTCTTCTATTTTAATATTTTCACAAAAAATAGTTATACCGTGGTTTTTATGATGAAATATGTTTGCTTCGCCTTCGTGTTCTTTTAAAGCTCTTAAAAAGTTTTCTTGCTCATCTTTATGCACTGGAGTTTTTTTCACATCTGGGTGTATAGGTATTAACTGCTTTAAATTAGGTCTGTCAATTGCAAATTGTTTTACAGGTACTAAAGCTGTAAAAGTAAAAGTGTTTGTAGAAATTGGGTCTTTTAATATTTGATAGGACTGATAAGAAAAGAAATATCTACCATTTCCGTTTTGAATATCTTCTATTTCTTCTTTTACCATTGAAATTTTTGTTTCTTTGCTTTTTGATATTGTTTAAATGAACTTTCAGATAAATCTTTAGGGTCTTTTTCCCAGTCAATATCTACTGGTGTTTCAAACCTTACATTTTTACTTATTTGTCTTTTGCAAACTACATTATCTTTAGGACATAAAACTTCTGGGTCTTCAGTTATTTTATGTGTTATCTCATAACTTGTTTCACAGGATAAACATTTATAATCATATCTGGGCATTTCTACGCCTTTTCTTTTTATTGTTTGTCTTGTGACAATTTTTACAAAATAATTTTAAGCCATCTTTTGAGTTTGGGTTTTTTGTAAATTTCGATATAGGCAATAGCTCTCTACACGACAAGCAAGTTTTAGTCTTCTCATCACCTAGTTCTTCTTTTTTTTCTCTCAATACTTGTAAACAATCTAAACAGAATTTAGTATATCCGTCTAAGTATTTTTGGTTTCTTTTAAAGGTTGTTACTTCTTTCCATTGACGACAATATTTACATTGTTTCTCAATTGGGTCTTTAAGATATTTCTCTGCTTCTTTTTGAGCAGCTTGAACTTTTTCTATTAATCCCTCTTCTTCTTCTATCCAGCTTTTGAATCTTTCGTATCCTATATTGACATCTTCATAAGTTCTAGGTGTAGATAATCCACCTCTACCTGTTCTAATAACTTCTAGTATGGTGTTAGCGGTATCTTCGTTGTAAGCACCTCGTTGAGGAATACCAGAAGCAATTCTTAATTGTCTTACTCGCTCGTGTGTAACGCCCCATTCTTCTGCCCAATCATTGAGCATTTTTTCTGGGTCTTTAGCAAATAATTCTGTTGCTTCTTCTAGTGTTGGAGCTTTCCTATGTACCATATCACTATCCTCCTATTTATCATTATACAAAAAATCTTGACCTAAATGGTTGTAGTACCGCCATATCTGCTGTTGTTAGTACTGGCTGTAAAGCTTGAATAACAACATCAGCATAGGATACATCATAATCTCCTATTCTTTCTGTTAGTGAAATATCGAAACCTGTTTGTGTAGAACTGTCTGATAAGTGACTACTTACAGTACCCGTATCTGCTTTGGCAGAGGTTTGCAAAGAAGTCATAAACAATCTTGCAGCTGCTCTAGCGGATGTAAATTTTATTTGTTCTGGAATATCTGATGGAGCATATCCACCTACATAGGTAACTGATACATTTTGTGGTTTTATTCCAGACCATCTTATAGCTACTCTTCTAAGTTGCCCATTACTATAAGTAACAAAATCATTTTCGTTTCCCTCAGTAAGAGTAACTGCATCTTCGGTAACTGTAGTAATTGACTGTACCGGAATGTGTCTTAGGAATATATCTTTTTTTTCTTCTCCATCAAATACTTCAGTAAATGTAGCTTGTTGAACATCATAACCAAGAAACCTCTTGATTGAGGCATCCACATAAGGTATAAAAGTATTTGTTAAATTAGTTTGTAATGCGGAATCAACATCTAATTGTAAAAATGTTTCAACATCGCTATAACTACAAAGAGCCATTTAGGACTCCTTTATTTATCTTCTGATGGTTTAACAGCTTTGGTTTCTACTTTTTTCTTGGGAGCAGATTTTTTAACAGGTGCTGCTTTTTTCTCTGAAGGGTCTGCCCATCCTTGAGCTTTTAACCATTCTTTAGAAACTTCCACGCCTGCTTTTGCAATCTTTGAAGCCCCAGATTTAGGTAGTTCAGCCATTGGTCCTTCAAAAATAGAACCATCAGCCATCTTCCAAATTGTTTTTTCTGGTTTAATATATTCTGACATAATGAAATCATTTTACCTTATAAAAACAAGAAAGCCGGTTTTACCCGGCTCTCTTGAAATATCCAACTAACAGATATTACATATTTGTTAGTTTATGGAAAGCTGCTTGTCTGTAAACAGGGAAACCAACTCTCATTGTAGCTCTGATAGCAAGCTGATTCTTAATAAAGAAATCAGAGTGACTGTCAGTTACAGCGAGGTCGATACCTTGTCTCATCACAACATGAGCTGCTTCACCGCCACCGAATTTACCAACAAGTACTGTACCTGCGGCAATTGCGGTTGTAGGGATTACTTTTAGTCCCCATATTGCGGCTTGTGGTCCGCTAGCCATGCTTCCAGCTGCTATGAACAGAGGATTCTTTGCTGCGTATCCAGCAGTAGCATCTCCTGCAAAGTCAGTTGAAACTGATGTGACAATATCATTCCAGTCGCTAGGGTGCATAACAATTGCATCTGGCTCTGTGAAAGCATTGACGCGAATGTCAGTAATTGCACCATAAAGAGCACCAAGTTTTCCTAAGTTACCTGCGTAACTTGAGAAGTCTGTGCTACCAACTGATGTTTTTCCAGCGTCCAAGATTCCTTCTACATTTGGAGCAGTACCGTCTCCATTAAGGAGTTGGCTGTCTAAACGAAGACGAATCATTGTTTGCAATCTGGAGTTCAAGTAACCTTGTACGCCAGCTTGGTCTGCTAGTAACTCATCTGTTACTGGTATGAATACACCGATTTTTCGGATGGATTCTGTTTTTTCTGTGAACTCTAATGCGGCCTCAGCAATAGCGCTTCCCTCAGCAGCTTCAGCAGCTGCGTTGGTGAATGTTGTCTCTTCTAAGTAAGAGAAAGCATTTTGGTCACTATTAATTTGGTCGAATAGATTAATCACAGTATTAGGGTCTCTTGTTAAAAACTCTAGGAATCCTGGTTGTCTTAGAACCTCTGGTGGATAACCTGTAGTATTAAGAGTGGTTTTTGTCTCAATTTTTGAGTCAATACCTTTGACCCCTGTACCTACATAATTCTTGTAGGCTTCGGACTCTGTAAATAGCTGTCCAACAGATTTAGCTTCTGAACCTTCGTTATTAGCTAACGGCATTTCTGCAACGGGTTTTGAATCTACTTCGAGAGCTTTTTCATTGGAAGCTTTTTTCTTCTCAATTGAAAGGTCTTCGACTAATCCAGCAAGTTCGTCATTTCTTGACTTAATCTCTTCTTTTTGGTCAGAGTTGTACTTGCCGTCTTCAGCGGATTCAAAAACAGATTTTAATTCTGCTCTTTTAACAGCGATTTGGTCCATGAGTTCTTTTTGTTTACTCATTTTGGGATTTCTCCAATCGTTATTGCTTATACTTCTTCTATTTCTTCGACTAAGGATTCAGCAATAATTTGCTGTGCCCTCACCCACTCAGCATCAAATTCTTCGTCAGAGGATTCAGTGTTATCTTCTGGAGTTTCTTCTTCAGCAGCTTCATCTTCCGGTTCTACATCAACAGATTCCTCTGCTGGTGCTTCTTCCTCAGTAACTTCTTCGACTTCTGTTTCAACATCAATAGTATCAGTTGAAGCCTCAGCTACCTCTTCAGATTCGGCTGGCTCATCTTCCACAAGTTCTTCATCTACTTCTAACTCCAAAGCACCCTCGGTTCCGACATGTCCGATGAACTCATCAATCTCGGTCCAAGCATCGTTTAAGTCGTCTGCGACTGCACGAAGTGCTTCGGTGGCTTTAACGCCTAATTTTCTCCCATCTTCGCCTCTGAGCATAGAAATAGCTTTTGCTCGGGCTACTAAGTCATCCAATGCAGCAAGCACATCTTTGACTTCTTCAGAGAAAGACTTGCTGTCTTCCTGTGAAACTTCTAAATCTTCGTCTGACTTTTTCTCGTCATCATATTCTTTCATACAGTTACCTCCATTACCATATTTACACTCGCCTTTACCTTTAGCTTCAGATTTTTTACCATCTTTAGCACAAGCACCACCTTCGTGATATTTGCAAGATTTCATTTCATCTTCGTCATCTCCATAACTTTTAGAACCACAGTTGCAATTACAAGATGAAGATTCAATTACTTCTTCTTGCTCACCTTTTACTTCTGTGATTTCTTTAAGTAGTTCTGTGTTAGATTTAATAGCAAGAGTATATGTATCTTGATTAGCTCCAACAAGAACAGGAGAAACTTCGTAGACAGTAAGGTCTTTTAAGTACCTAGCGTTTGTGTCATCACCATCATTATCTTTAGTTTTTGAAAATTCTGAGTCGTTAACTTTATAGCCGAATGACCATTGTTGCATATCGCCCATATTCTTAACTAGATTGTAAGCTTCTTTTCCAGACTCTGTGTCCATAAAAAACTCACCTTTAAAAACAGCTTTATCATCATCTTGTGAAATTGTACCTTTTCCTATAGGCATATCCCATTTGTGTGACCATACCATCGGTACTTGATTGTTTTTAAAACCAGACTTGACAGCTCCTGGTACTACAACATCTCCATCACTATCAAGAGAGTTAAATAGACTGAATACTGCTTCTACTTGACCAGAGTCATCTTTCAACTCTATGTCTATATTTTTAGATTCGTTGTTCATCATACCTCAATATTCTACAATATAAATTTGTAGAAGCGCGTTTTAATTATTGTATAATATGATTTCGACTTTTAGTGTTTTATTATCTAAAGTCAGATATTATTCTGAGCTTTGAGATAAGCACTTTAACACTTCTATCTGTCTTCTGATGTTGACCATTTTCTAAACGAGCCCATACCATAACAGTTGCTTCGTCATCACTTACTGATGTAACAATACCGTGAACAATTGAAGGTGGGTCTGGGTCTTTATTGATTGACCAACTAACTGCTTGTCCTGCTCTAACTGACTCTGCTTTAGTTCCAGATTTTTTAGATGACAATGGATGTGAGCTTGGTAGTAAATCTTGGTCGTAAGGTTTTCTTCTAAACTTACCACTTCTTAATGCTCTTATAAAACCGTTAACTCTGGCCATTGCCCACTGGTCAGCAGATGTAACATTGCCTCTGACTGAACCGGGGTTAGTTCTGTATGCACCAACACCTCTGTTGAATACTGCAATAAGCATTCTCAGTGTTGCTCTATGCTTTGGATTTTTAGAGTTATGTTCTTCTACCTTTTTCTGTAAAGATTTTCTTACTCTATCAGACACAGCTTTCATTAGATAATCTTCAGCTATGTTAAGAGATTTTTTTCTACGCTCTCTAATAACTTTTTTGTAATCATTGACGATTGATTTCATTTGTGAAACACCACCAGCAGTTACACCGCCCCATTTCATAACAGCAATAGTTCCGTTAAGTCTGTTATTTTTCTTGTGACGATTCATAAAGCGTTCTCTTCTCTTAACCCAGTTAAGAACTGATTCGCTTCTGTCTCCGCCTTTGTAAGCTGTCCATTTATTAAAAGCATCGTTACCAGTAAATGAAGTAGGAGGATTACCACCGGTACCTGCTCTTCTCCAAATCTCTGGCCAGTTTTCTTTTAAGTCTTTTACATAAGCATGACCAGGAAATTGTTTATGTTGTGAGTTAGATAAACTTATTTTTTGGTTATCTCCACTCCTAGGAAAGTTTGTTACTTTATCTGGTGCTTTTTCTTCTGGACTATTCAGTTTGTCTCCTTTTTCGTACATTGTTTCAGCTTCTTCTAAAGAGACTTTTAATTCTTCAATGTCTTTAGACTTTTTAGGTTTACTGACAGCTTCTTCATATTCTTCATGTGTCTTACAAGGCATAAAGACTTCTTTGCCATCTACTTCATGACTGTGTACACCAAGAGAACAACTTAGTTCTTTAGACCTTTCAATAGCTTCTCCTGGATTATCAAAAACATCTTTATCAAGTGCAACCTTATTCTGGTCAAGTCTTGTAGGTGTAGTTAATACTTCTTCCTCTCTTTCTGTTTCTTGAGGAAATGTCGTGGTAGTCAATGTTGCTTTAGACTCATCGTCATTGTCATTTACCGTTGCAGGTTCGGACTCGTTGTCATTAAGAAGAGGGCTACCATCTTCTGTGACTTGAATCATATTCATAGGTCTTAGATAAACATCGTGTCTGTTATCTGCTTCAAGACCTACTACTTTTCTAGCTTCGCCAATTGTTACCCAACCCCCTTGAACAGCAGTATTCATGCGTTTATAGAGATTGTCTTTGTCAACAGCTAATGCTCGAACATTGTCAACATCAAATTCACAATATTCATTGTCATCACCGCCGAACTCTGGTCGTAACAATTGATGAGTCACTTCTTGCGCAACCATGCTCCACATTGGGACCATTTTTGACTCCGTAAAGAACTCTCTTAGTTCTTTAGTATTGTTGTATGTAGCTGAGTCAAGACCGGCACCAAGTCCTGCAAGAACAGCTGGAACGCCAAGAACGGCAGATACTCTTTCTTCCGGTATTCTTCTTAACTCTGCTAACTTCATTTGGTCTGGTGAGAAAGATACTATTTCAACATTCATAGCACCAGATAAAACCATAGGAGCACCTCTGTTTTTACCACCAAACTTCTGCTTATACATATCTGCAATAGCTTCAGCTTCGTCTCTCGTTGGACCACCCATAGCATCATCTCTTGGGGAGAGGATTACTCCGGGAACAGCCATGTTGTGTAATAAAGCGGCAGTATATTGTCCGGCTGCTTCATCACCAGCAATTTCTCGTAAAACTGACCTAAGAGGAGCCATTCCTCTTCTCATATCATTAGGGTCAACAGATTGTCTTAAGTGAAACATATCTTTCTTGTCAATTCTTACATTGTCTTGACCTTGAAGTCCACCCTGCGGTTGATAATTGTAATGTGTAATTAATTCGTTTTGTGTACCTTTAGCTTCTACTAAATGAGGCATAAGGGGTACTAGCTCGACAACTTCACCTCTCGCGTTCCTATTCTTATATATAAAAGCGTCACCTGCTGCATTAATTGATGTAACAATATAGTTAGCAAGTAACTGCTGTGTCATATATGGATTTGGTCTTCTAAACAATCTAGCAAGTGGATGATTCATGTCTCTTGTATAGTCTCCTTCGGAGTTTCTTTTTGAGACAAGTAATCCTGGTTCAGCAAACGATGTTGCTAAAACATTTAAACAAGCGACAACTGCTGAGTTACCAGTGCCGTCACCTACTTCTGCTATCTTTTTATGGTCAAAGTACCCAGATTCGGTGTTATAACCGTATACAGCTTGATTTAAAAATGAATATTCCTGTTGATTAACAGTAATGCCTTTTTGTTCTCTTCTTACTCTTGCATCAGTTGGTGCATTCAACCAGTCTAATGCTTTTGAAAATCTTGACTTATCTTCAGCCATTAATATGCGCTCCAGCTCTTTTTATCTTGTAGTAGTTGAACACCATACGACAAAGTATCGATAATATCATCATGAGCACCTGCTGGGAAAGTCATTATTTCTCTCTCTACTTCTGGTAGCCAGTGAGTATCTCTTAGTAAAAATACTTCTCCCGCTTCCATTCTTGCAGCTAGGGGTAAAGCTCTTGTAACTTTATCTTTATCCGTCTTAAGATTTCTAACTCGAATACCAGCTCGTTGCGCCATCTGGATTATCGTGGTTTGAAAACCTTGGCGTTCTATACCTACATATTGTAACTTATTTTTGTGAATTGCTCGTTTTATTGCAGGTATGATGTCTGGACCTTCCATTTTCTGTCGTACCATGTCTATTATTAAAAGCTTATTATCTGGCGTTTGTGCAAAACTTGTTATAACTGTGTAATCTGAATCTTTATTTGTAGTAGTAGCTAAATCAACAACTCCGTATTTAGGTAGGGCATCTAAGTAGTATTCTGAACCATCAACAATACATTTAAGATTACCTGCTGCGTCTGGAGCAATAATATAATAATTCATCCACTCCGGCTTTAACATACCTTGACCTGCGTCAACGAACTCTGCTAAGTACTCTTGTGCAAAAACTATAGAGCCGACTTCTTTTCTAGCAGACTCTACTTCTTCGGGGTCAATCATAGGATTGTCAGTAGTAGAAAATCTAAATCGTTCCCAGTTCTCTGCATCGTCTGCATTTTCCCATAAATCAAAAAACCAGTTATCTCTACCAATAGGTGTTGAAATAAATAAAGCAGAACCTTTACGCTCTGTAAGTGTAGGTCTGAGAACTTCTGCCCATACTTCTGGTTTTACGAATGCAGCCTCGTCCATAACTAAGTAGTCAAGACCCTCTCCACGAAGTCTTTGTGGATTATCAGCAGAACGAACTGCGATAGAGCCTCCGTTAGCTAAATCAATTTGCATATTAGCTAAAGATACTGTTGGTTCTATTTCTCTAGGAAATGATTTTGCACTTGCAGCGATATCACGCCAACCAACTCTAGCAATAGAAAAAGTAGGTGCTACCCACCAAGCTCTTCCGCCCCTAAGAGCAACTTCCATACATAATTGGACACCAAGTCTTGTTTTACCAAATCGTCTACCAGCACATAGTATTTTCCAACGCGCTTCTGATTTAGCTACTTTGAGTTGTCCCTCGTGTAACGGAGGTAACTTAGGAACATACTTGTTAGTCATAGATTTCTTTATACATAATGATTGGACTGTATTGACCTTTTTGAACGCCAATAACATTACAGTCAAGATGTGCGTAGGCTTCGCCATAAGCCTCATCTTCTGTTAGTTGTTCTGGAGCATCTTCATAGATACCATCAATAACTAAATCTAACATTGTGTAGAAATCATAGATTGCTTTGCCATCAGTTGAAAAACCAAGATAGGCCTCTTCAAAATCTTCAATTATCATTGCTTTAGGATTGAACTCCTTCAGCTCTTCATAAACTTTACTCATTTCATTCTCCATTGTAATACAAGAAATCCTTTGAGTAGTGCAGTATATTCTCTTTGAGAACCAACTTGTTGTCTGCCGTCAAAGATGTCATGATGATGTTTACAAAGCATGCAAACATTCATTGGGTCATCAGATATGTTTCTGTTTGCTCCACCCATACCCTTTGCTTTTAAATGCGCCATCTCTAGCCATTTTTTAGAATTGCAATCCGGCCACTCACATGTGTAGTGAGCTCTTTGTAAAGCTTTCTCCCGAAGCTCTGAAAGATTCTTCTTACCGGTGCCTTCTCGTTTTTTCTGCCCCATTCCCGAAATTCCAAAACTATCACTTCTTCGTTTTTTAAATTCCTCGTAAGTTTCGTTTTCTGGTTCCCATCTAACACTCAAGCGCGTAACTCCTTTTAGATAAGGCTATCCCCGAAAGAATAGCCAGTGATGGGAGGATATCGGTTAGTGGAGCCGACATATTTATCTTAACATTTAAATCTAAAACCATAGGTTTTATTATAGTCGAATTAGTTCCTCTTTGTATAGATAAGCTAAAGAAATCATTCTGTCGATTACATATCGTTCAAGAACTTTTGGGTTTAGATTTGGCTGAGTCCAAGTGTCGATTATTTTTTTACTCTTGATGTAAGTTATCTGTTCCCCGTTTACTTTAAATCTCATTCCATTTTGTATATAATCTAAAGTCATTTTTTTATAGTAGCACCCAACTTTGAATATTTTTTTTTATTGCCCCTGCCCCCCAACTTTTTGTATTGGTAGAGCTAACCCTGTGCGGTCCCGCCCAACCAAAATTTAAATATACCGAGGGATGTCCCTTACCGGACGACCCACGGGCTGGCTAGACCGCTCACAGATGTTTTAATCGGACAAGATATTTTGAGAGCCAGTATCTTGAACTGTTTGTAATTAAACACACTAGAGAGATATCTGTCCTATGTCAATTTTATAAAAACAAACTTTTATAAAATTGTATGTATCTACCATTTCTGTTAATCTTGAAGAAGATAAAGTTTCCAACCAAACTTTGTCTAAATACTCGGAGGTTCTGTATGGACATGGAGCCTCTGGTTATTTCTCTCCTTTGTATCTCGCACCTGTCTTCTACTCTCGGATAGGTGTCTGTAAATAAACTGCACAAACTCACATACATTGTGAATCACAAACAGACAACCTTGTAGCTGAAGAAAAGCTTCGCTATAAAACTTCATTACTAGCATATAGCAGGAAACCCCCCGGGGGAGAGT
>Ga0187219_1000413_pt1 | contig 20512 bp, 34 predicted proteins | sample 13SPOviralmetaG_FD_130162 | JGI IMG/M metagenome (GOLD analysis project Ga0187219, IMG submission 130162) | Marine viral communities from the oligotrophic San Pedro Time Series (SPOT) site, San Pedro Channel, CA, USA - 13 SPOT_SRF_2010-07-21... | ecosystem: Environmental > Aquatic > Marine >... | reverse complement strand
GGTTGATAGCTTCGTCAATGTTAGCAATGAACTGCGAACTGATTAGCAAGTCGTCAATAGTAACGATACGCTCACCAGCACGAATCTGCCCACCAGTAATCTCATTTCCGGGGGTCAGGTATTCAGCAGATGCACGGCCTGTCATTGGGAATGAAGCAGACTTACCTTTTGAGATTGTACGAGTGCGTACTTTGTCCATAAGGACTTTCTTTTCCTCAAAGGCTGTTAGGACTTCGCCAGCATACAGCTTGAGAAATAGGTCACGTACGTCACCTGTGTTGTTATTCTGGCCTTGGAAGCTTACGCTATAGGCCGGATTTGAAGCAGCTTGTGCCATTTGTAATTACTCCTTAGTGAGTATAATGTTGAGTTAAGTACACTCTGCATTACACTACATCCTTTCTCCAAGATTGTCCCTCGCAAGGGGTCAGGGGTAATCGTTTGTTATGTTAGCTTCGTGTTAGGGATGTTATCCCTTCTAGGTACACCGTAATGTAACTAGAAGGAAGGGGGACATACATCCCCCAACCCCATGCAACAATGTTAGAACAGGCTAGAACGAGCCAACTTATCAGCGACTGCTTGCCTGTAGGCAGGGTCTTGCGCGTATTTGGGGTCACGCATAGCAGCAGTTAATTCTGCATTGCTATTGAACTTCCCACCTGACACTTCACCTGTCCCACCTTGAAGTAGGGAAGGTTCCGCATTAGTTCGATACCTTGCGCTTAGACCTTGGATGGCAAACTGAATTAAGTTTGCATCTTGCGTTTCCATTGTAGCATTAAAAGCATCAACCTCTGCCTCAGGAAGATTGTCTGCTGCCCACTGTACCATAGCAGAGTATTCCTCAGCACCCCCAACAAGGGACTGCATATTAGAAGTCATCTGAGCCGCAACAGCGTTCTGACCTTCAATCCATGAGTCAACCATAGCTTCTGGAAAGCCAGCTTCCTCTAGGGCTTGGTATGCTTCTTCTGATAGAGTACCATTCTCTGCGTACTCCTGTTGGAATACGTCAAAGTCTAGTCCTCTTTCATCAAGTAACTCAGAAACCTCGTTTGCTGTCTGACTAACATCTTCTGTCTGACTGTCTGCTTCTTGTTGAGCCTCAGCTTCTGAATTACTACCTAGTTTACCTTCTAGTGCAGAGTAGGCTTTAGCCATATCCTCTGGTGATTTGAACTTTTCAGGCAACCATTCTGGACGTTCAGGGTCTACTTGAGTACCCTCAACCTTAGCCAGCATAGCGTCAACATGTTCTTGTGACTCTGCTGGTTCTTCTTGATAAGTGTTTACGGCATCTGCCATGTGTTACTCCGTTTCTACTGCGCCTTTAGCTAGCTGTGGTGCAGCACCCTGTGCCATACCTGCTGCTGTTTGTTCTAACATTTGTTGTTGCATCATCTGCTGTTGCATCATCTGTTCTTGTTGCTTCTGTTCGTCTGACTTAATAAGTCCTGACGTATCAATACCAAGAGATGCTGCAAGTCTGTCTATGTAATCACCAAGGTTCATCTCACTTTGGATAACTTCAGGACCAAGTGGCTGAAGATACTGCAAGAAAGCTGCAAGTTTATTAAGGTCTTGCCCACGGCCTAGTGCTTCGATACCAGTTACGACAGTAGGTTTAACACTATCCCTTGGCATCTTAGGCATCTTGCCCTGTGTCTCCAATGAGGTCAACAGCAAGTTAATCATAGGCAACTGGAACTCTTGTGATAGAACTGAGTAAACGCCCCCAAGCGCAGTCTCTAGTTCTTGTGCCATAAAGCGTACTTCTTCGGCTGTGACACGATCAGCATTACGCTGTACAGCACTGTTCAACAGGAAGGCCGCAGCCAGTCTGTCGTTGATCATACGCATAGTTTCTAATGCAACACGGAAATCACCTGACTTCTGTACTTGCATAGCTGAGACATCGTTAGCATCACCAGTTACAAACGCACCGTTGGGTGCTTTGGATAGCTGACTAGTCTTGGTTGTACCATTAGGACGTACCAAAAATAGTAGCTTTGCTGATGCAGCACTACCCTCAACAATAGCCTTAGTTAGTGCTTCAAGGCTACGTAAGTCTCCTAAGTATTCTTCAATGAAGCCACGCCCATAGTCCTCACCATCAATACGGATAAACCGTAGTGGGATAAAGGGATTGCGGTCTACTTTATAAGTACCCTTGGACTCCTCAATGGATATACCTGCTACCTCTTGTTCAGTTTCCCATCCTTTTTTAGTACGGCAAACCTTGGTATACAGGTGGTGGTTCTTCATTGGGGTATCACCTGCTGTAATGACAGCTTGTGCTGCCTCTGGCAACATAATACCCGCTACTGATTCTTTTGTAATAATTTCTAGCACGTTCCCCATCATGTCACGTTTAACTACGTAACGATCAGGACGATACACACGCATCTGTCCCCTTGGGTCTTTAAATAAAAGCGCATTACCTGATACAATTAGAAGCTTTAGTGCTTCAAACACAGGAACACGAACTGCTTTGCCCTCAATCTCTGCCAATGCTGCACGTTCAATACGTGCTAACCCTTCCTCTACCTGTCCACGATTGTCACCTGCAAGTTCCTGCAAGTCAAAATCATCAATGGTCAGACGAAAGAAGGGTGTGTTAGGTGGCAGGAGAGCCATCAATAATTTAGAGGCTAGATTGTTTACACCCCTAGCACCAATACCTTGGTAGGGTGTAGCATATGTTGAGGACGAACTGTGTCCTTCCTCTGGTAACAGAGTAGGGATAGTTAGTCTAGCTGCCTCTCGCCCTCGTTCAAGAAAGGTATCACGTTCACCTTCCAGTTGGCTGTAGCGTTTAGCTACTGTACCTAGTTCCATTTCCATAGTCTAATCCTTTAGGTAGTAATACCTCTGTAGGGTGGGATGGCTAATGTATTCTTCTTTTTCTTATAGATGCTTTCTTCTTCATCTATCATCGCCTGTTCCTCAGGGTCTTCTACACGTAAGGTTTGTTTATCATCAGCATCTCTGCCCATGAGTTTTTTAGCCTCACCTGTATTCATCAAAGCTAATCCCATGATCTTATCCCTTCGGTATATTCAAGCCAGAACCACCACTACCACCCACTGCAATAGCTGCTGCTGGTGTGACAAGTTGTTTCTTACCTTTTTTACGCTTTCTACGCTTAACGCCTTCCGTTTCTACGGTAGCTTCTACTTCTTCAGCTTCTTCTCTAGGCGCACCTGTACGTGCCTGTGCTGTCTGTGATTGTTTTGGTGGTCTTCGGTCTGTTTTATCAGTACCTGCCACAGTATCTTTAACTTCTTCAACAACTTTCTTATAAGGCTTTTCTAATACTTCTTCAACAATCTCGTCTGCTACGTTCTTGACACCCTTAGCAACTTTCTTTACAGGTCTTTCCAAAGGCTCAACAATTTTCTTATCTACAAACTTGGTAGCCTTCTTAACAGCCTTCTTTACTTTCTTCGCTGGCGCACCCATGTTACTGTCCCCCTGTAGGAATCTGTAGACCAGAGCCTGTGCTTCCTGTCTGTGTCCCCATGTCTGCGATTATGTCTGTACGTAGGGCTTTCTTACCCTTCTTTTTCTTTTGACCTGCAATATCTACCTCGTCATCAGCCATCTCAATGTCAGGAGTTTTAGCTACTGCTGTCACTGGCCTAGCTGGTGCTGGTAAAGGCTTTGGCATCTTCGGCGCAAATAATCCACCCATGTCTTAATCCTCATATTCTTCGTTGTATAGTTCGTTTAACTTATTTACTACTGACTGTTGGCCTCTGAGAAACGCTAATTCCTCAGAGGTTACTTGTTCAAGTGGAAGCCTATTAGGATAAAGTTCCTGAAGTTCATTTAGTAGAGCCGTAGTAATACCTAGTGTGTATCCAAGTACTTTCATTTTCTTTAACTTTCGCTAATAGGTACAGTTTAGACTATATGTCAACGAGTTCACACGCACCAGCAGTACAAGCTAACGTCTGACTACCACTTGTTGTATCCACTTTTTCGTACAACGACAAAGCTGACCAATCAATAGCATCAGGCATTTGTTCCTTGAGATCATTATATGTTTCCTCATCAATGTCCTGATAGGGTGCTTGTGCATACGTGTGGTCACTATGAGGTAAGAACGAGATACCTGAACATATGTCAAAGTTCTCATAGACCCATGCACCCACTGCCATCCACTCTGCATCCTTGACTGTAATAGTCACTGATGGCTTGTGTTCACACCAGTTGAGTGCGTAGTTTTTCCACAACTCTAGCTGCTGTAGTGCAGTCATATCATTACGAGTGACAGCACCAGATGGTGACTTAGTGGGGAAGCTGAACACTGTAGTAGAGTCTGGCTTCATCACGCATGGTTCAGCAGGGATGCCGCTGTCCTTCATAAACTGTGTCAGTGGGTCTTTGTTATCACCACGTACAGTACGGATGTAGTAAGCACTATGCCGTGCGTGGATACCAGAAGCTGTATCAGTTAGCTGAGATACAGTACCAGAGGGTTTGACACAGGTGATGGCAGCAGAGGCTGGTACACCTAGCTTGTCAGCATACACACGGTTGACATCAATAGCCTGTGCTTTTAATTCTTGTAACCAGCGAGAACTATCTACATTCTTAGATAGCACATTGTTATCCATGATGCCTGTTAGTGACACACCTAGTAGTCGTTCTTCTTCTGTATTTTTCTGCCAAATCTTACGTAAGTATGGCATCTTAGTAAAGGTGGACTGTGCTGTACCAAGGATGGTAGCTAGTCTTACCTTACGGCGTAGACTTTCTAGGTCATCGTGTTCACGTACTACTACCTCAGTCAGATTACAGAACTGGTATGGGCGTAGGATAATCTCAGAACAAGGGTTAGTACCCCACTCATGCCCTGTCTCCCTACGTCCATTCATCTCTACGTGCTTGTCTGCTGCTACACGTGAGAAGATACCACGTTCACCAGACTTAGACTCAACGAGGGACAACCACTCACGCATGAACCCTTCCATGTCAGGCTTGTCTGTGTAGGCTACAGAGTTGTTAGCCAACGCACGTTGACCCTCGTTCTCCCACCAGCTACCAGACTTAGCGTGTGCCATGCGTCCATCGCTGAGGTTAGATAAGCTGATCATAGCTGAACGGCGTACACCACCCACCACTACAACCTCACCAATCTTACACATGATGTCGTGACACTCAATGCTGGTCAGCTTACGTCCTGCTGCTGCCTTGAACTTAGCTACAACAAACTTGAACAAATCATCTAGTGGCTCAGGTCCACTGGCTCTACCACCAAACGTCTTGAGCCTAGCACCTGCTGGTCTGATCTTAGACATATCCCACTTAGGAATGTCACCTGAGTACAGGTGTGACAGTAGTTTATGCAATGCCCTAGCCCAGCCTTCCTTGCTGTCCTTGACTGCAATGATGTCATCACTGATTTCTAGTGTATCAGGTACTTCAGGTAGCTTAGAGATAGACTGGCGTTCTACACTGAAGCCAACACCAGTACCACACAGTAGGATAAACATGGCCTCATCAAAGGCACGGATGTGATCTACAGGCAGGTAGCTACAGTTATAGATACAGGTATTGTCACGGTCTGCTGCTACCCCTGCTGTCATCAAGGCTCTCATGCTAGGCATAACCTCAAGGTTGATGATAGCTTCCTCGATTTCCTCTAAGTCTTTAGGAGGTAGACCAGTGGTAGCAATATAGTTGATGTATCTCTGCACTGTCTCAGGCCAAGTCTCTCGCCTGTTCTCATCCTCTAGCCATCGTGCGTACCTGCTAGTAGCAATGAATGTTTGGTAGTCTGTTGGTAAGTAATTGCTACTCATCTATTGTCTCCCTCTCCGTGTAATGTGCCTTCTTTCTGGCGTTTCTTTAATTTCTCTGCGTTCATCTCTGCAATAGTCTGTAGAGACAGTCCACAGTCATGGGCTAGTGCTGCTAACATCCACAGTACATCACCCATCTCTGCTGCAATGGCTTGCTTCTGATCCTGCATTGGTATCCCATCACGCATCATCTTAGCAATCTTACCTGCTACCTCACCTGCTTCTTCAGCTAGACCCAAGGCTGCGTAGGATACAGCATACTTCTTGGGATATACGGCTGTCTTTAATGCGCCGATCTGGTACTCATAGAAGTTCATCATTCTTCACCTACCTCGTTACCATCACTTTTGATTGCGTACACATTGTCTACGTAGTTAAATCCTGCACCCTGTAAGAAGGACTTGAAATGATAAAGGTGGTCAGTTAAGTCACCCTCAGTTAAGAACATCTGTTGTGTTGATGTTGTCACCTTGCCTTCATCATCGTAAGTTTCTACCTTGTATGTTACAATGTCTGGATGAATTAGGTTACTCATTATTTTCTACCTCAACCTCTGCATCAGCTTTCTCAAGTAATGACGATGTAAGTGTATTACTATACACATTATAAGCAGCCTGTATTTGATCCAAATCCATACGCAGGTTAGCTGCCTTTGCATTTAGATTACGCAAGTGTGCTACACACATCTGCTGTTCTGCTGTCATCTCTGCTACATCATACTCTTTATCTTCTACCATAATTGTATCTTTATTAGTCATTACCAGTTTACTCCTTTTGTTTTCTTTAGTAGATCAATCATCTTGTTAAGATACCATACTGCTTTCTCTGCGTCCTGAATGGGGTTGCCCTTCTTGAATAGGCGTGAACCTGTGTACTTAATGACATTACCATGACAGTAGCTAATAGCTTCGTACTCACCTAGTACGTCCACGATGTAGTCAATAGTTTCAATGCCACTATCTGCGTAGTGGGCAGGGCTGTTTACCATGTCAAACTCTGCTTGTGCTTTCATGTAAGCTTCGTGTCGTTGTTGGGATGCCATAACTTTACCTCTCCTGTGTCTGTGTCATACTCACCGTTGCGTAGGATACGTGCTAGTCGTGCGTTCTCTAGTGCTACTTCTTCAGATAAACCTTTACTCTTAAACGCAGTAACCACTGTATCCCATCCACAACCAGAAGACAAAAGTTTATTAGCAGTCTTGGGACCAATAGTTGGACAGCCGCTGTAGTTATCTGTACTATCCCCAACCAGAGTTTGGTAGGCGAAATTGTAATTAGCTTCTTCTTCAGTGATTGTAGTAACCTCACCATTGAGCCAATGCCTTGCTGGTACAGTGAGTAGGTCTTTGTCTTCAGACCAGATAATAGTGTCAGGGTTTGATGTACCCAATATTCCAAGAACATCATCAGCTTCTAATCCTTTGTATATGATTGTGTTGTACTTACCCATAATGTATTCCCTAGCGTAAGGTAACAGCATAGGCTTACGAGTTTTCTTTCGGTTAGCTTTATAGTAAGGTGCAACCTTCTTGCGATAGTTAGCGCTGTCTGACAAAGCAACGATGCAGTCCTGCACTGGTGCTTCATCTGTTAGCTTGGTGATCTGGTCAGAGATTCGTACAGCTACATCATCTTCAAAACAATGCAGTGTCCAGTGACCATCACCCCAATTCACTGGTGTCTCAGCAGACATAGCTGCCTTGTAAGCAATAATGTCACCATCAATAAGCAGTAGGGTCATCGTTAATCTCCTCATCTTTCTCAGACTTTCGTAGTATACGTAGCCCTGTCTGTACCTGAATGTAGTCTAAGTATGCCTCAACAATCCACTTAACACTGAGACAAATACTAACACTCATAAACGAACAGGTTAGTATTAGCTTCCAAATGAAATCAAAGTCCATTCAACTTCTCCTCTACCTGTACTAGTACCTGTCTTGCCTGTGCTTTCTTTAACTTGAACCATTCGTTCCTGCGATCACTAGCCATGCCCTCTGCTATCTGATGTGCGATAGCCTCAGCCTTACGTCTGTCGTTAGTACTGATAGTAGCTACTACCTCGTAGTCACGGAAGGGACTGCTTGTCTGGTATCCGTTGCACCTATCGTCAGCATCAACAGCCATCCCAATCTTTACCCACTTAGGCCACGCTGGGTTGGTAATGATATAGACCATACCTTCAGTACTACGTTCATAGTTCTTAAGACTAGAGAAGGCTGCCTCATCGAATGACTTGTACCTACCTGCCTTCCACAAGGGGTGAGACTGTGGTACATACTTACCATTGACAAACATACGCTTACTATTCTTACGGTTATGTGACTCTACCCTGTTGCGTCCACTGGAACTACCAACGTACCACCATTCACCATCTTCAAAGACTGTGTTAATATTAGTGGGTGTCTGACCAGTTTCGTCCGTACTTGTACTCACTGTCGAGTCTACATCTGAATCCATAGTGGTGTTCGACATCTCGCATACACTGTTGAATAAGTCTTCCTGTCTCATCTTCTTGACCTTCCTTTACTACTAGTTGAACTTCATCATGTACAAACGCTACGATGGTAGCATCTAGTCCTGCCTTCTTGATAGCATCTGCTATGAATACGTACCAAGTCTTACATAAGATTGCACCACAACCCTGCAACAAACTGTTGAGTGCTGCGTGGCTGTGTCGGATAGGTGTGTGCCTACCATCTAGTCCCTTGATATAACCACGATCATCTGCTGCTTGGGATACTGCATCCTTCAGCTTCTTGAGTGCAGGTAGCTGGCTAAGAAACTTCTTCTTAATACGCTTACCTTCCTTCGCACCCTTGCCTATGATCTTACCAATCTTCTCATCACCTGCACCATACAAGAATCCATAGATGAATGTCTTGGCATTGGAACGTGTGGGAAGACCAGCAGCTTCTTGGTTAGTGGTATGTACGTCACCGTCTAACACTACGTTAGCATAGTTACCGTCATCATACCTAGCCATATAGTGTGCTAGGCAGCGTAGTTCCAAACCTGATGCGTCAGCACCTAACAGGCTGTAGCCCTTGGGTGCAACGAATAAGGAACGACACTCCTTGCCGTAGGCTGCACCAACGCTGGGTACTTGCCCAAGGTTAGGGTTGGCGTGGGTACACCTAGATGTGACAGCACCCATATGGTTTACTCTACCATGTAGTCTGCCGTTCTCCTCTAGCTTGAGCCATGCCTGTTTGCCTGTGGCTAGTTGGCCTATGCGTTTGTTTAGTAGTAGGTATTCCTGTAGCAGTCTAGCCTCTGGCATGTCAATGCTTTCTAGCACTGTCTCATCTACCTTAGGCTCACCACTGTCAGTGAATACTGTAGGCTCCCACCCTCGCTTGATCAGTCGGTCAGCAATCTGCTGCCGTGATGCAGGATTGAATGGGATGGTCTTAGTCTTTGTCTTTAACTCAATGATGGTAGGCTCAAACGTGTCTACCAACTGTTGTTCGATGTCAGCCTTGCGTCCAGCTAGGCTAGCATACAGTTCTTGTGCAGCCTCAACATCAAAGTCAAAGCCTCTTTCCTCTTGTCCTATCAGCAACGTGTGGATTACTTGTTCAAGATGTAACGCATCGCTGCTGAAATTTTTGCTGAGAATTTTCTCATACAGTTTCTGCGTAACCTTTGTGTCTTGGATGCAGTACTCCAACATTTCGGTTGTGTATGCTGCAAAGCTTTCGCTATGATTATTGAAGTCACCTTTTAATTCTCCTAGCCTTACGCCCCAAGCCTTCAAGCTATGACTACCAATGATCTTAGCAGGGAACTTACCCTTGCTGTACATAGTGAAGTCTAGTTCTTTTAGGTGAGGCCAGATTGTCCTAGAGTATACCAACGTATCTACTACCTTACCCTTGAAGGTAAAGTCGTGTAGCTTCTTCATCACACGCAAGTCGTAGTCGATGATGTTGTGACCAATCAAGGTCTTTGCATTGTCCATAAACTCCAATGCTTCTTGCGTCTGTGTTGGGTCAAAGGTGTGTACCTCATCAGTGTGTACATCTCTGAAGACATGACACCAAACTTGTGTCACCTCTTTGAGTAGATGGTCTGCTTCTAAGTCCCATATGTATTCCATACTGTGTCTCCGCACTAGTTAAAATTCTACGTCTGGTTCTTCCTCGTCATCAAAGAATACTTCAACCATCCGTCCACTGTCCTTCATGTACTGAAGGCTGTTGCATAGGCCAGTCTCACCTGACCATCTGTTCTTCAACACCCTGACGTTGCTTATGTCTGGACGTTCCTTGTCTTGCTGGTTCCTTTCCAATCCAATCACGATGTCACTAAGCTGACCGATTGCAGCACTGCCACGTAGTTGTGACATGCTAGTCTGTGCGCCATCCTCATGTCCCCTGTCACCAGACGGACGCTTGAGGTGTGAGATAAGTATCATACCACAGTTAAGTTCCTCAACAAGAGAACGCATAGCTGTCATAGTGTTGTCAATGATACGTCTTTCATCTCCACCTTCTAACCCACTAACAACGATACTGATATGATCAAGTACAATAAAATCGCAACCACAACCACGGACAAGGTAGCGTATCTTGGATAGCAGGTTGTCACTATCAGTACTGCCCCAATGATCATACAGATATACTCTACCTGAACCAACTGTTGCATCAAAGGCATCACGTAACTCCTTGTCATTGATGTCTAGTTCACCTAGATGCAAAGGCTTGTTGAGTTCGATTGACATAAGACCTAAGGCAGTACGCTTGACGTTCTCCTCTAGTGCTATGTAACCCACTGTCTGACCTGACTGGATAAGACCATGTGCTAACTCACGTGCTAGCTGCGACTTACCAATGCCCGATCCTGCTGTCAGCGTTACGATCTCACCCTTGCGACAACCACCTACCTTCTCGTTCATACCTGAGTATGGGTAGGGGATAGACACACGATCATCCACTGCTGTCACCACATCCCACAAGTCAGTACCAGCTACGATACCATCAGGTCTGTAGGTCTTAGCACCCCACACTGCCCTGATTACTTCCTCAGTTCTACCAGCCTGTAACATTTCGCTGGCATCCTTGAGGGGTAGGCTGGCAATGCTTGCCTTGTCTGGTGGTAGTATCTTGGCACACTCAATAGCTGCTGCCTGTCCTACCTCATCCTGATCAAACATAAGGATGATCTTGTCGTACTTACATAGCCATTCGATTGACTTGGCTATGGCTTTCTTTGCACCTGCTGCACCATTTGGTACACTGACCACACTATACTTGTTGTCAAAAATTTGACTGACTGATAGTGCGTCCACCTCACCCTCTACGATAGTAATCATCTTACCACCATCACGGCATAGGTGTTGACCATACAGGCCAGCATCCTTGAGGCTACCAATAACAGTGAAGTCCTTGTTAGGGTGGCGTACCTTCTGTGCTACAACGTGGTTGTCCTTGTTGTAGTAGTTGGCTACTTGTACCTTCTTACCGTGGTACTCAGCCACACCGTAGCCCCAATGCTTTAGTGTTTTCTCTGTTAGTTTTCGCTTGGCTAGCTGTGTAGGTATAGGCTGCAAGAACTTAGTGTCAATGCTAACCGTATCTCGTACTGGTTCCATACTATTTCCTTCTGCTGGTGTAAACTTCTCACACGCAAAGCAGTAGTGATTGCCAGAACTATACAACGCATTGGCATCACTACTGCCACAAGATTCACAGGCTTCGTGCCTGATGAATGTACTGTTATCTTCCATTGCCTAAGCCATGTCTTAGGGTTTGTGCTGTGTTCTCAAGTCCGTGAACAATCTCCATGATTAGTTCATCATCATACTTGATGTCATCTGATAGCATAGCATGTGCCATGTCGTAATAGCTTACATGTTCTGCTAGTTCATGCTGGTCTACATAGACTGAGACACTAAGACCATACTCACCAAACTCAGCGTTCATATCTACTTCAGATACCCATTCTTCCTTTACGTCAATGACACTCATAGCCACTCCTTAGGTATAGTTCCTTCTGCCCAGACAAAACCTTGTCGGTCTGCCCACTCACCACAGGTCATCTTAGACCCATCCTTTCTTTTCTTAGCACCCTGAATAGTAGCACTGGCTTTCTGAAAGACAAAGCGTACATCCAAGTCAGGATACTGTGCCTTGATTGCCTTCATCTTGCGTTGGCTATCCTGTCTTAGATAACCTTTCAGTTCTACTATCATTGTGCCTACCGATAAGTCAGGGATGTAGTGACGTTCCACATAGTAAGCCAGCTTCTCTGGCTCATACACATAAGGAACGCCACGTTCATCTAGGTCTGCAATGACCCTTGCCTCAAAAGTCCCCTTCGTCATCGGCATTACCAGTAGCAGGTTCATCATCGAACATGTCGTTGCTGTTGTCCTTGGCTACAGCTTGTGCAACATACCCATCTTCCTCATCAAAGATAGATGCTGGCGCACCATACTCTACCAAGTCAATGACCTGCATTGCCTTCAGTCGTAGTGACACACCCACCTGCTTGGTTGACTGCATCACATATGGGAATGGCTCGACAGCAATCTTAACTGTTGATCCATTGCCGACAGCAATAGACTTATCCATCGGTGTCTTCTTGGCATCCACCACTGATGGCTTCTGTGTGTATGTCTCGCCTGACTTAGACTTGATGCGTGCCTTCAGCTTAGACTTGAACACTAGGTTGCCAGTCTCATCACCGTTGTCGTCTACTTCCTTGGTGTACGGTGTAGCTGTGGACAGGACTGCCTTAAGTTTTGGGTTGTCCTTGACAGCCTCTTGGAATTTACTCTGGATAATTCCATCAAGCTGTTCACACACTGCTGCTGCTTCTGCTTCAGGTACGATGACCTGTGTTGAGTACTCTCCCTCTGGTACGAACCGTGTATCAGGGTCAAATACTTTTGCCCATTGGGCTTTGCCTTTAATGATAATCACTATCACTTCTCCTTAGTTGTTAAAGTTAGTTAGGCTATAGGTACAGATTAGAACTATGCAAAAAAGTATTGTGATTTCAATACGTTGTTGATGTCTAAACTACCCTGCTTCGGTGGTGTTGGAACGTCCTCAGTTCCAAGTGTGACAATAGCATGTTGTCTTAGCATTGTCAACACATCATGTTCAGTATACATCTGAACAAACTCTTGTCTCAATACATCAGACAGCCTTGGCATCTCGCTACTGTGTGTACCATAGCTGTCGTGTACCATGGCAAAGTGTCTGATACCCTGCTGCTTGCAGGTATTGATAGTCTTAGTCATAGCTGCTGCATCCATAGAGTGGATGAAGTTAGGGCTAGCACCTGAACCAGTACGCCGCTTGCTTACTTGGTTAGGTATATCTCTGTTGAGTACTAGCTGTATTGTGTTGCCGTTGATTAGGCTAGTGATCCTACGTTTCTCTACGTCATTGTAGTTCTGCATGACCAGCCAGTTGGTTGGTGTTACCCATTCCATGTGCTTGTTGTGACTGGCGTAGACAGCACCGACATCCTTGATGTAGTCCATGACCTGTCGTGCTGCTGTAATCACACCGTTGATTGCATCCCACACATGCCTAGCTAGGTAGATGGTAGCATCGAATAGGTCATCACCAAATATATCTGGTGTTCCCTTCTCAATCTTATCACGCATAGCTTCCTCAATGTAGGTACGACATGAGTGTATCGTGCCGCTGTATGGTACAATCATCACTGACCGTTTAGTTAAAGATCTGTCGATGCCAAACTCTATAAATTTTTTCGCTAGAATTTCTCCTTGGTCTGCATCCTTGGTGATGTTACGCATGGCTTCCTCTGCTACCTCAGTGTAGATGTCTTGAGGTACATCAGATGCTAGTAGGTTGGTTGCCCTACCACCACGTTCATCACGCAGGATAGCTGATAGATGTTGTAGTCCGTTACAGCTACCATCAGCAGATACAGGTAGGTTGGACATGTACCCCCAGCCATGCTTGACTAGGCCAGCAAACTCTAAGCACCAGCCTAGAAACTGAAAGGGTTTGTCTGCATCTAGCCACCAGTTGTTATCGTATGGGTTGTCAGACACACGCTTAACCTCATCTGCTATATCCCACGCCCAACCCTCACGCTGGTCTAGTGTGATCTTGTCGTTGCCGTATAGGTTAGCACCATGAATACACAACCATCGTGCGTCATCCCAATTGTTGATGGCCTTGTCTACCTTGAAGGTCATCAATCCCTTACTCCAGTCTGCTGCCTGTGGTGACAGGAATGTGCTGGCTGGGTACTTGCGAGAACGAAAGTCATTCTGCCATACATAATAGAACTCATCGTACTTGCTGTATTGTTCAGCTATCTGTAGTGTGCGTTCCACCTGTATGCGCTTGCTTACAGTCTTGTTGTTGTAGGTATACACCTCGTTACGTTTCTTACTCCAGTCCTTGAACAGCTTGCGTTCTGCCTCATCCATAGCTGCTGGTTCTTTGTTGAATGGGTAGCTAGGTAGTGGTCTGTCCTCTCTGGCTGGTAGTCCTGCCCACTCTTGTCCACTGTCCCACATGTTACGGATGATCTCAAGCACTGGCCTGTTGATCTGCCATGGTGTGTGTTGCAGTGTGTTCAAGCAGTCGAACTCTTGGGATAGGTCACGCTGTTTCAGCTTGGTCATGTGTGCCTTCATACTATCCTCTCCTGATTATACTCAATGGGTCTAAGAAATCTGCGTAGTATCCACCCCCCTCTGTGTCTGTCCAGTCCTTGGGTGGTACGATACATGGTGTCCATCGTGGTCTTGATACTTCCATGTGTGAATTAAATGCCTTGACCCACTCCTCTGTGATGGGTGTTGCCCTAAGATATGTAGTCGTTTTGTTTCTACTAGTCGATAGCCTTTCCAGTCTGACTAGCCCTGTGTTCTTGATGATTACATCAACCAGCTTCATGCCTACATGGATACGTTGATCACCTGTCCATGCTAGATGTTTGTATCCATCCTTGTTCATCTTGTTAGTCAGGCCGTAGCGTCTAGCTGTCGTACCCTTCTCGTTGGCCTTCTTGATTGTGTTCCTTGCTACATCCCCCTCTGCTTCGATCCACTTCTCTAGCCTGTCTTGCATCTCTATGTTGACACCAATATTCTTTGCCACTTTAACCAAGGCTTGAGCCTTGCTGATGCCATCAACCATAGAGACTAGGGCTATGTATGCTACTGCGTCAGGCTTCATGCCTTGCAGCTTCTTGTAGGCTACGTCCCTGTTGCTGGTGGGTGTGTCTTGTACTTGCTTTACCCCTTCAGCTACTGAGCCTACCACTGTGGCAATCATAGTCCTGCCATGCAGTGTGCGTGTCTCTCTGCCCTTGCCTACTGCCTCATCTATCACACGCCTAAACCTGTTGATGCCAGCGTTCAGCATTTCTCTTTCTAATTCAAGCTGTTGTTCTAAACTGTACCCCATAGCCACACCCCTGTTACATGTATAGTATTACTGATAGGATTGGTACGCCTACGATCAGACCAAACATACAAGCAAGCTGAACACCTAACCATGATTCGTTGTCGTTAATACTAGCTAGCATACCTGATAACATAACCAAACTTAGCATACCCCAAACAAAACCTTCCATCATTCCTCCCCATAGTTACGCATCATCCAGTGTTGTTGTGCTGATACTTGTTCGTATTCAGTAGACTCTACTGCCCACCTCGCGTTACACTCAGGACAGAACCACTCAATCATACCATCCACTGCGTATAGTGCTTCTGCCTCACCATCCCCACACATATCACATTGTTTAAAACCCATACTCATAACCCTGCCTCCTCTTTAACTCTTAGTAGTTTACCTGCTACATATCCATGCTTAAACTTCATGTGATACTGAGCCTGTTCATTACTATCATACTGGTTGTCATATGTCAAGGCATGATAGCCGTTGTGATACCCCATGACATAGGCATCATCGTACTTGTTGCGTGTTAGCTGGTGCTTGTAGTTACTCATCTTCCATCTCCATTGCATCCTGTGTAAAGAACTCTCTGTGTACTGTTTCAGGTTGGTATTGTGATGGTATATTAGTACCATACTCATCTGCTAGATCATAGGCTAGTTCTTCTGCTTGACCCGCATCTTCTGCATCTATATCAATAACTATAGACTCCTCATGGTATATAGCTACTCTGTATCTAGGCATCGTCATCACTCCACACTAAGTTAATCACCTTATACCTAGCACTATCAACCTTACCTACCTGTGACATCCAGATATCCTGACACTCATAGACTGTCTGTAGCATATCACTAGTTTCGTTTAGTAGTTCCTTGAGTGCTGCCTTCTGGTCTGCATTGAGTACCTTTAGCAAGTCCTTCTTTGCTTTCTTCCGTGCTGCTTCTCTCTTGTGGTACTCTTTCATGTGATCGGTCATTGCTTTGTCTCCGTCTTGATTGCATGATTGCTTTAGTGACTGGTGTTATCTTCATCGTGTACCAGCTTTAGCATAGGTTCGTTGTCGTTGTCAACCCCATAAAGGTAAGTCTCATAGTAAAGATTATCGTCATCCATTAGCTGGTATAGATAGTCAAAGACACAGTGCTTCAGTGCGTTGTCATCCATACAGTGTCCATCAAAGTCTAACTCTATCACCACCTTGGTTGATGCTTTAGGTGTCCAAGTCATTAGCTTACTCCTTCTGCTATGTTTACATATATTCTATCTACTACTTCCTCAAAATAATCAATCAGTTTTTCTGGTGTGTACTCTCGCTGATACTGTGTGCATCTGGTAGTACCCTTAACATTGCCACAGATAGACCGAAGCTTTCCCTTCTCGCAATAGTGTAGCGTCTTGTCTTCTGGTGGTAGCATAGGCAAGTCAGCCTTGTCAATACCACAGATATAAAGCTTAGTCTTCTTGTGTGCTACATGACCAAAGTCATACTGGTCTATCAGTATAGTAAACCCACCATGCCCATCAGTCTCGCCTACATCTGGCAAGTGCTTACCAAATAACCTAGACCCGCTTGGATGTTCTAATATTCCACCATTCTTTCGTATCATATCTATAGACCACAAGGCTAAGTCTGCCTCGCCCTGTCTAGGGTTTGCCATGTGTGACAGTCTGCCCCATGCCCTACATGGTGGATGGCATACTACTGGTTGGACTTCTTCATTGAAACTTAAAGCGTCCCTGTCTGCATCATACACATCCCAGCTACCACGCTTTTTATATGCGCTGTCCTTCCGTACAAATAGTGCTACATACATTACCTTACCCTCCTAAAACAGTGGTTCATATGTTGCGCCATCATTATGCCTATCCTTTAGACCTGATAGCTGTTGCCTCATTGCTGTAACGTCCTTACCTTGCCATTCAGCATCTTCTATCTGGACTTGTAGTGCCTTACTAAGTTTAAGGATACAAGCAAGCCTTTCGTCCAGTGTTACATCAGGATAGGCCGTGTCAATATACATGCCCATGACTAGCCCCCTTTCTTGTCTAGTGCTATGTCTGCCAGCTTGTCGGCTGCGTAGCTTGCTTCTTCTTGTGTTAGGTACTCAATCAGTACGTCAAAGATTTCGTTTGTTAAGTCTGTTTTGTTTTGTGAAACTACCTGTTGCATGGTGTTGTATTCTCTTTCTGTTGTTGTTGTGTTATCTAGTAGACGATTGATACCAGCATATTATTGTAGCGTCAATCGTTTTTTTTTATTTTACCTTTACAAACTTGCCTGACACTGTGTCACGTTGCGCTAACAGATAGCCCTTGTTGGTGCTGAATGTACCCAGCTTGCCGTATCGCTTGGTGGTACGTCTAAACTGTACCTGATCAATGGTCAAGACTGGACGCGCTGTTGTTGTTGTTGGCTTAGTGAATAGGTTTTTGATAATGTTTAGCATTGGTTTAGTTTCCTTTTGTTGTGTTGTATTGTTTGACTAGTTTGTTTGCTGCGTATGCTGCTTCTTCTTTTGATACCCCATATTCAATGAGAAGTCTATATATTTTTTGTACCTTTGTCATTTTATTTCACCCCTTGATCATAGCCATACAGGATGCCCCTTAGAAAACTGTCCATCTCTCTTGGTGATACCCTACCAAAAAGAACAAAGCAATCGCTGGCATCTTGGACTAGTAATTCATAGCCACCATAGATAGGGTTATTATCTAGCTGCCATGCACTGTTTAGCTTGGCGTTTACCCTGCTTAAAAGAAACTCTAAATCTTTTCTTGATACTCTATTCGTTGCCATTGTCTTACCCCTTATTTAATGTTGTGAATCCTGCGCCATGCCACCCATGTGATAGCTTGCATCTCATAAGCCTTTATATCACATTGATTAGCTGCATGTCTATAGGCATCTTGCAATAAAGCATATTCTTTTTTGCCTATGCTTGTCTTGTCGTCCGTTAGTCCAATGCGTTCAGCATATGCTACGTTCCGTGCATGTCCGTCAATGGTGCATGTATTCTCGCCCATGATATTCTCAAAAAAACAGGTAATCTTTTGCCCATTCAATATAACCTTGGCTTGTGCATAGTCTGGCATGTCTTCTAGTATACGCCAAGCCTTGGCTTTCATGGTATGGTATGTGCTAACCTTTACCGATTCAATATGATCGCCATTGATAAACGCTGCAATCAAATCATCTGCGTTGGTTACGTTTCTTTCCCACTTGTTGTTTGGTGACAAGGCTGCAACGACACCGACTACAATATGTTCAGGCATGTCATGCTTGTTGGCAATGGTGCGACACTCGCACAAGGCTTGGTGATACCATGTCATGCCGTGATTAACTTCATCTGGTGTAGCTAGGTTGTGAATAGCTATGATATTTGCGACTAGGTTTTTCATTACAGAATATCCTCAATTGCTAGTTTGATTGAACGCTTGTTAAACTTTGCACCATCCGGTGTAGTCTTGTCAAGCCACTTTGCACATAAAACTTTTAAGCCTTTTACATATCCTAATTCTTTCACGGTATCGTAAGCTGTACGATATAGATATTCATCGTTGTTAATCCAAAGCGACACGTTCCATGCGTTCCATGATGGATATCCGTTGTAACCTTTTGCCATTGTCTTATCCCTCAAAATAGTCGTTACAGATTGCAGCAATCATGCTAGCTAGATACAAGGCAAAGCCGGTGATGCCTAGTAAGAATATAAATACGATAATAAAGTCTAACATGTCAAGCCCCTTTGGTTATTGCTAGGGACATCATCGCCCCTAGCGTTTAGAATGTCAAGCGATTATTTGCTGATAGCTTGAAGCATTTCTTGGATTGACTCTTGCAGCCTTGCCGTTCCGCCCATGATTGAGCCTAGTTTTTCCAATTCACCAGTCGCCTTATCATCTAAAGCATTAGCTATACGAATTAAATCCATGTAAGTGAGTGTCGCTGTTACTGTTTTATTTACTTTAAAATCTGCCATTGTCTTAAATCCTCTTGGTTTGTTGCGTTGTCTTCTAGTCTGTTTCGCTTGCCACTAGATAGCCGTAGCGTTTAAGTGGTTAAAGCTTCAAGGATTGTCTGCCGTGGCATTGCGTCCCCTTGATGCTTAGAAGTAGATCATGCCTTGAGATGTTTGACAACCCACAAAATGCAAAAAAATAGATAAAAATTGTGAATCATAGGCTAAGTGATTGAAAAGATTATGAAAGAAAGTTTAAGATTGTTTGAAATAAAAAGAATAGATAGAGAGAGACACAAACATGTTGCAAAAATGTCACACATGTTGCACATCTGCAACACTGCGCCAGCCCTTGCGTCAAATGTTTGACATTTACAACATGTCTGAGATGTGGTAAACTGAAGGAACGCGCGTCATGCGTGCGGGGGTGCGCGCGATTCTATACTATTATATACCCCCTCAGATTTTTCTGTAAAAAATCTAACACCATCTTAAACACCCTACACATCTCTGCCACATTGTTTAAGCACAGTTGTGTTACTCCTCTATCAGAATAACTACAACGTCTGTGTTACACAAAGTACAACATAGTAAAGGTATAGTTAAACATACTTTAACATATACCTATACTATACTATGTAACAGGGGTCTAGCCTAAGAGGTACAGATTAGAAAAACCCTAAGGATTCTCTAGGTTTCTTACCGAAGTTAAAACCATCCATAAACTTGTCTAGTTCTTCCTCAAGTAATTCTTCTTTTCTTGTTCGTATTTCTGTATCTGCATCAGCAGCCATCTGGTCTGACCAGTACTGCACTGCCATAGCAAGTACGTCAAGTCTATCGTCATGTGCTAATGCCCCTCTTTGTTTTGTTATACGTGTCATCTGATAGGCTAGCATATATTTAGCAGCCTTATCTGGTGGCATGTGTTGAGTACTATCGTAGTCCTTTTGTATTACCTTAGGGTCTACAACCAGTCTATGCTGGTTCATAACAGGCTCTAGGGTATCTATTATTCTGTGTTCTTTCTGTTTACTGTGTCTAACTTCTTCCATCGTCACAGGATAGGTCTTCAGTAAGTAGGGTTTTAGTAGTTCAGTAAACATACCATCACCAAAGTTACTTTCAACCAACACCATGTTTACCTGATGTATCTTAGCTAGGTCTGTTAGATGTTGCAGCGTACTATTACTATAGCCACCCTCAACACCACCACAGTCAACCACGTGTAAGAAACCGTTTAACATCTTAACAACAGCGTAGGCTGTCTCGGCAGAGCCTCTACCAGAGGGGTCCATGGCTAAGACACTACCAGTGGAGTTAGCCCTGCCTATGGTGTCTTC
>Ga0187219_1000409_pt1 | contig 20638 bp, 18 predicted proteins | sample 13SPOviralmetaG_FD_130162 | JGI IMG/M metagenome (GOLD analysis project Ga0187219, IMG submission 130162) | Marine viral communities from the oligotrophic San Pedro Time Series (SPOT) site, San Pedro Channel, CA, USA - 13 SPOT_SRF_2010-07-21... | ecosystem: Environmental > Aquatic > Marine >... | reverse complement strand
TGTTTCTTCCAATAAATGCAAAAAAGACCTAGCCTCATCCTCTGTTTTGTTAGAAAATTTTAAATTAAACTTTATTTCCGCGCCATTCAAGCCTTTGGAGAATTTTTGGTAATTGTTGTCCGCAGTATAAAAATGTACGTTTTTATTTTCGAAAGATACAGTGGACCCGTATTCTGGCACAAACGAATTTGCCTGAATAGAACCAGTTACATTATCGTCCCTATCGTAAGTTGCTAATAACTCGCTCATTATTTATTTTTTGTATAAATAGTTTAAACTTCCACCGCTTCTAGATTCTTCCTGTATAACTGTTGTTACTGCAGACCTTACTCTGGTAGCGAATTCTTGTTGATCTTGCGTCGAGGATTGTCCACCTTCTTGGTTTACTTTGCCATCCTGTATGTTGAAGGTGAAGTCGGAATTATTATTAATTTGACCCGCTCCAGCGCCCCCCGTTCCAGACTCAGAAGATACGGGGGAAACAGTGCCTCCATTTTGGAAACCTTGCATTGGCAACATTCCTCTATTTAAATTTGACAGAAAGTCTGTCCCATACTTATCTACAGATGATTTCTTAACCACAAATTCTCCAGGAGTTAGCATTGCGGGGACAGTATCCGTTGACCCAACTGATCCGCCATTAGCGAATCCTACTGGACCGCCCGTTGCAAAACCAAAACCAAAAGCACCTAATACCATGTTAGCAATTCCGCCTATTCCTCCGCCTCCTCCGCCGCCTCCTAGGTTACTAAATAAGCTGCCCAAACTGCCCGTCAGTTTTCCAAAAATTCCACCAAGACCTTCTTTTAGCCCTCCAAACAAATCACCGAATGTTGTTTTCAAATTTCCAAAAGATTCCATCAGAGTGCTTTTGAGTTTTGAAAATATGCCTTCACTTCCGCCGCCTTCTCCAGTTAATTGCTCTGCTACGCCCCCAGCAGCCTTGTCAGCTCCTTCTTGACCTAGGCCCAGCTTCATATTGCCGACTTCTTTAACGAACATTGGGTTCGAAGGGGTACTTCCAAGCACCCCGCCTCCGCCTCCGCCTCCAAAAATTCCACTTAAAAATCCTCCAACTCCCCCGCTTTTGGCTTCTGCTCCGCCAGCTGCACTAGCCGCACCAGAAGCTTCCCCTTTGTTGAAAAAACCCTTTACCCCATCTACCGCTCCACTGAGCAGCCCACTGGTTTTTTGGCCATCTCCGCCACCTCCAAACAGGCCACTAGTAAGCTGACTAGCTGCTTGTTGTAAGAAAGCATCCCTTATGAATCCTAAAAAGTTTCTTCCAGCGTCGGATAAGGCGTCATCTAAATCTTTTGCCCCGCTAACAGCCTCTTGCATAGCGGAGCCTAAATTATCACTAAATTTAAGTGGTATATTTTCGCCCAATTCATCACGAAAGAAAGCTATATCATTATCTAAACTACCAAGACCTTTACTTATTCCCGCGCTAAATCCTTGCGGTTTATTAAGATTGTTTATTTCGTTTTGATTTTTTATCTCCTCTTCTTGGGATTCTAACTCTCTGTTTTTCAGCTCTAATTTCGCCAGAGCCAATTTAAAGGATTCCTGTTCAGTAACATTTAATTTTGTCCCCAGAGCTAATAGTTCTTGCTCTATTTGATTTAAATCTTTTCCCTCGGCCACTAATTTTTGTATGGTTTCAAGTTCGTCAGCCCTAAATACAGATGAAGCTTCAATGCTCTTGACATACTCTTTTGTGATGCTAAATCTCGCTTTAGCTGCTTCTATAGAGTTTTTGTCTAAATTTATTTGGTTTTCTAAGGCTACTTTGCTTTCAGTGGTGATTGCTTTAGCTAATGCAAATTCGTCAGATCTTATCTTGGATAAAAGCCCTGCTTCTATTACCGACTCGCCAATATCGAAAGATCCGTCTGGCAGAAGGCCCTTACCAGGTGTTCTGGTCTTTTTGTCAAACCCACCAGCCGCAAATCTTCCTTGATCTATGTTTTTTTCAAAATCCTTTTTTGCCTTACCTCCAGTTACCGCTCCTTTGCCAAAATTAGCTTCGCGGGTTACTTTTGCAGCCCCTTCAGCGGCTTTTGCAGCAGCGGCATCAATAAGATCAATTGCCTTGATCATGTTTTGGGCAAACAACTCTGCATCAAACTGCTTCGAGACTGTAGTTCTTGTTGTCCCTCGAACTGGGTTTTCAAATACCTTTGTTACGTCTTTTTGACTCGCGGTTATTATGCTCTGCAAAGCGTTTTTGTCTCCAACCTTTGCCAAAGACGCACTTAATGTTTCTTTATCTTTTACGCCGCCAAAAGCTCCCCTATTGATGCCCGTTAAGCCTTTTACTTGTTTTTCGAGTATTTTTTCTATACTTATCTCTTTATCCGCTTCAAAGCCTAATTTTCCTTTAAGCTCTGCTTGATTCTGAGCCGCCTTTATGTCGGCGACAAATGCCGACTTTAAAGCTGCGGAAGCTTCTTTTGACCCAGACGACAATTCTCCCAGATCAATATTTTTGAGTTCTTCGTTTAGTCTTTCAAATCCTGTTTTTGTTTTTGTTAACTCTAAAACTAATGGAGCTACGACTGCGCCAATTGCAACTGCAGCACCAATGCCAGGAAGCGCACCACCAACTCCAGCTATACCTCTGCCTAGGCCGCCAGCCACCTTCCCTCCTTTAGGTTTAGTAGCTAAATCCAATCCAAAATTTGATAACTTAGCCCCAATGTTTTCCACTGGTCCTTTTAATAAAGTGAGTGAGGTTAGAGCAGAAGCAGCAAAAGCTATTTCACTAATAAATTTACCAATACCGCTTTCCGCATTACTAAATGCACTGCTCAAGAAGAAAAGCCCAGTAGAAGCGGCCAAAATCCCCCCATTAAAACCATCAGAAGAACCTCCTGGCGTTGCTGGTGTTGATCTTCCTCCAGCAGCAAAATTTGGAATTGCTCCAGTTGGTTCGTCTCTTGTATTTGTAACAGCAAGACCTTGAGGGTTTTGTGAGTTGCGTAGTTTGCCGCTTTGATTAATTCTTATTTGGTTTATCGGAAGACCAGCAGCTTGCTCTCTTGCGACTGCTTCATCTAAAGCTCCGCCAGCAAAATTTGGGATATAACCTCCAGCAGCATTACCTGTTGCCTTCAACACTTTATCAAACATGCTTTTTTTATTATCTGGACTGGGTCTTATCTTAGCTTCTATTTGTGTGGCAGCCCCCAATTGTGGAAAAAGTTTTTTTAATTTTGAATTTGCACCACTTCCAACAAAGTCAAAAGTAGAAATTTCAGACCTTGAATCAAAATCCTTTGAAGATAACAAAGAACTCACCGCTGTCTCAAAAATAGTTCCAGATAAAGCCGATATTGCTCCAGAATTTGCTAATTTTAAAATTTTACTCGCCTGTGGCGGGCCACCCATTAGACCCGCTTGTTGGTTTGCTAGACCCAGTGCAAATTTTCTAGTAGATTGATCCAACTGCTCGTCATTTTTAACCCTAGAACCAACACCAGGTTCATAGCCAACCAAATCAAAAGCCACCTTCTTGCCTTTTCTCGTTCCCTGTATTTGCTGCTTAGCGCCCAAAACTTGTGGAACTACCATAGCAAAACGAGGATCGTATATAAGTTTTTGAGAAGAATTTTGTTTTTCTCTTTTCCTTAATTCTGATTTAGCTGCAAGAGCTTCTGGGCCCCGACCCTTTGCTATACCCCTCAACCTTTCCAAGCTTCTTGGTGCAGCAAAATTAGGAATAAACCCACCAGCAGCATTCAACTTCTTAGCTCCAGCAGGAAGACCCATAGTCTTAACCATATCCTGATTAAATATAGCATCTCCACCGCCAGCGTAATTTGGCACAACGTATTCGCTGGTATTAGCAACCATCGTCCCGCGCTTGCCTCCACCAAAAGCAAAATTAGGAATCGAAACAACCTTAGCGCTAGATGGCGCTCCACCAACCCCACGAGAAACATCATTGGCTTCTGCAGCTATGTATCCACCAGCAGCTCTTTTCGTCTTTGGAGCAACACCTTTTTCGCCACCCCTTAACCCAGCTCCGAAAAGCCCAGGAGTTACTGTGGCCGCAGCTTTTTGAACTCTAGCTAAAGCGGCAGCTTGTTGATTATAAATTTTTAAAAGTAATTGTTCTTGCGCAACCTTATTCCCCTCAAGCGCTAAGATTTCTCTTTGTATGTTTTCGTTTTGAAGAAGGGTCTGTAAAACAGATTGCTGCAAGGCAGCTTGCTGTTGGGCGGCTTTATTTATTCCTAACAAACTAGTAAGAGACGAAGCTCCAAACTTAGCTAGATCTACAAACAATTTTATAAATATAGCACCAACTAAAGCGAGCCCAGGCCCAGTTAAAACACCACCTATTCCTTTCACTATACCTTGCGCAAACTTTGCCCCTATCGAATCGCCTTGTAATAAATCAGTGAGGCCACTAACCACAGATGAGAATACTGTCAATATATCCTTAACTGCATCAGTAAACCCTAATTCTCCTAAAATGGAAGCAAGTTTTTGCCCGCCAACAGTTAAATTATTTATTAAAGCTTCTAAGGTCTGGTTAAGAGAAGTGTTCTTTGAATCTAGCGCTCCAGCAGCGGTGGCTGAAGTTTGCAAAGCTTTAGAAAACTGACTTTGGCTAGAGTTTAAATCCTCAACTAAACTAATTAAAATATCTCTTTGACGGACACCAGCTACCTTTTGAATAATGTCTCCAGCCTCAACGCTTTTTAGCCCAAGCTTATTTAATTCTGCAGCTAATTCTTCAAATAAAGGAATAGCAGATCTAACATTACCCTGAGTATCCAAAACACTAATACCTAGGTCTTCTAGTGCAACCAGAGTATCTACCCTACCTAGTCTAGCAAAAATTGTTTTAAATGCATTACCAATAACAGCACCACCACGTTGAGTTCTTTCCTGTACCGTCGTAACAACAGCCAAAAGCTCGTCAAAGGAAACACCAGCTACACGGGCAGATGCCGACGCTCGCTCAAGACCATTAATCAAATCTTCAGTAGATACAGCAAATTTTGTATCAACTTCTGACAGCTTATCACCAATCGCTGCTACGGTTAAACCAGCACCCTCAAACCCTTTAATAGCTGCAGTCAGACCAGATACGGCTTGCTCTGAGCTAACCCCAGCGACACGAACAAGCTTCAATGCTGTCTCTACCCTAGAAAGAGATTCTTCAACACTCAAACCTTGTCTAGCTAATTCAAGAGCGCCTGTCGCTACATCGTCGAATGATGTAGCTGTTTTTTGAGCCACAGCAAAAATGCCATTACCAAATTGCTGCAATTGCTTTTGAGTGCCGCCAAGAATAGTATTAATTTTAGCAAAGGTGGCTTCTACTTCAATTGTGTTGGCGACAAGAGCAGAAAAAGCTTGAGAAAGTTTATTTATAACAGCAACAGAAGCGCCAAAAGCCAAAACACGAGCGTTAGAAGCTTCTAGGGATTTTTGGAATTCAGTAGCCTGTCCATTTATTTTTCCTAGCGGCCTGGAAAGCTTTTCTATGGACCTCGCTCCACCTCCAAAATCAACACCTTTAGCCTTGGATTGTATCCTAGCTAAAGCCGCATCAACCTTGCTTGTATCTACTGGATTTAGAGTGACTTTTACTTGTACCGCCATGTAATGGTATTACACTTAAACTCCGTGCAGTTCCATCATTTGCTGCATATTTAGAGAGCCGCCTCTTTTCTTTACCTCCTCGGACAAGTCGATTGATTTTTCATTATCTGATTTTAGCGCCTCTATATCTTCCCTGCTGGCTCCAAAGTAAGTTGATGCTCCTTGACCTTCTCTTGACTTGGTGGGCTTTGAATCACTTCTCTGTGACTGATAAAAGCTCATCAATAATTCTGGATCTTTTGCTACATTTTCGGGAATACTTTTTGCTGTATTTTTAAAAATATTTAAAAAATACCTCCCATAAGATATCAACTTTAATTGATAATTAGTTAAGTCTTTTAAAGGCTTTCCAAAAACGCCCAAAACATCTTCGCAGAAAGGTAAATACATTGAAAAGTAATCACTTAAAACAGCTTTAGAAATATTATCGTCTTGAAATTTTTCGAAAAACCCCTGTTGAAGCTTGTATATTTCTACCTCCCTGGAGCTTTCGTTTATGTATAGCTCGTCAAAAACTGGCTTTTTAAAATCGCTATCGTAATACAGTATGTTTTCAATTACTGATTTTTGGGTTTTATTATGAACGTACTTTTCACAAGTCAGCCCCAGAAGACTGCTCCTATTAGATTGTATTTTTGATAATTTTTCATCAACGCTATCAATACTTTTTTGCAGGAGTTTTACTTTTGATGGTAACACCTGAAGAGCCATAGATTCTTTTGAGTTTTCTATTTCTTTTTCATATTCTACAATCAAAGCTTCCTCGCTTTCGGTCCACATTTCCTGAGAAAAAAGTTCAGAAAGCGCTTCTTTTTCAGTCATTAAACCTTTCGACTTTGCCTCGGTTTTAAAAACCTTAGATTTTGATATTATCTCTCTTTGTTCTTGTTGAGATAAATGCTTAAAATATAAAATGCCAAAGCTGCTATCTACAATAGAAACGCCCTGCAATATTTCGGATACTATATCTAAATTTTGATCATTATTCATCTTCCTCGATGAACTTAGCTATAGATTCTTGTGAGGAATCCTGAGAATAGAACCAAAAACCAACAATCTTGGATAATTTGGACACTACTTCAAAATCGAAACCCTCTTCCAATTCATATTTATTATAAAAATCTTCGAGCTTTTCTTCAAAATCCATGCCCTCAAACCAATCAATAATTTCGCCGTCTGCGTTTTTTACCTTAGATAAATTTATGACATACCACAAAAGAGTTTCTCTTTCAGCCTTTGCGTCTGCTGTGTGTTGATAGACAGACTGTAGCGAAGATTCTAGGCTTATCATATCTCTTCGCAGTGTCGAGATTTCTAGCTCCAACTCATTTTCTCTAGCCTTTTGTTTTTTATCCTTAGTGGCCGCTACCAACTTATACTCGTTTTCTAGGTCGTTTAACTTTTTAAGAGATTTCAATAGTTCTTTTGACTCCTCTTCTGACAAAGCGCCCCCGTTGTCGGCGTACTTTTTAACGAGCATAGCTTTTGTAACTATTCCCATTTTAATTGCCTTACTAAGCTGAATGGAGTAATGAATTTCTGCTTCGTCAGCGATACGCCTGGTTGGTTTATTTACAATAAAATTGACTGGAGTCTTTACGGTCTTATTTTGCAAGACAGTTTCTACTTCTCCAGTTTCCTTGTTTTTTCTATTAACTTCAACCTTTTGTTTTTCAGATTTGTTAACTGTGAATTCGTAAATGTTTTCCTTAGCCATATTTATTTCTTAAATGTAAATTCTACTGTTAGATTTTCTAACTCACTATTATAATCTCTCAAAACAGAATTTCCAATATCCAAGATCTTTTTCCTATACATTTCATAATGATCTTCATCAAAATAATCCGCCATTTCAATAATTGGGTGATTTTCTGATGGCAGGCCATCGTAAAGCTTGGCGAAATTAATTTCGTGAACAGCTTGCATCTCCTCTAAAGTCTGTAAAAAATATTTAAACAGAAACCTGATATGATGATCCGACCGATCATTTAAAAACTCTTTTGCAATCATAATAATCCTTAACCCTAAATAAGGTTACACTTTTTTAGGACATTCTGTAGTTTTTCTAGTGTAAACACAGGCATGGCAACCTCCTTAATTTCAGAATCCCAAAAAAACACCATCAAAGCTATTATTGACGACATTCATGAAACTTTTGCTCGAACAATAACCGTATACGAAGAAGGAGAAAAAGTTTTAATATCTGCAAGTTCTCAATTTAACGGTATCTATGGGAGATCTATGAATGGCCAAAAAACCACAGAGAAAACCGTCGTTTCTCACTTAGTGAAAGCTAGAATAAAATATATTAAGGCTGACGAGGGCAATATAACCGATGGTAAAATAGGCAGCCAGCTCGGCATAGAAACAATTAACGGATTAGTTAGAATAACCGTAAATGAAGACGGCTTTGAAATTTTAAAAGAAGCCAAACGTTGTGAATTTGAAGGTAGGAGATATACAATATCTAGCAAAGGAAACCCAACTGGGATATTTGGCCCTCAATATTACCACTTTTATTTATCCCCAATCGAAGAGTAATGACTTTAGACCAGAATACTATTTCAAGTATAAAGAAGCAAGTACCACAAGCCGCAAGAACTCAAATTCAAAAACAGTTCGGGGCTGCTTTTCAAAAACTTAAAAACAAAATGATGGTAGAGTTTTTAAACCATCCAGTTACAATTGAATTAAAGGCTGGTGTGAATTCAAGTAATATAAGCGGCACACTAGGAGGCGGGAGCGGCAACCTTTTTTCTTTTATAGGTTTTGACGGAGGCTCAGACCCGACAAAGCCAATAGAAGATATGCTTAGCCAAACTACATTTAAATTTTTACGAGTAACAAATAAATCCGTAGAGTTTGCTATTGACCTTCCAGATGCTAAAGAAATTTTTTCAGTAACCCCCATGCCCTGGGCTCCAGGAAGAAGTTGGGCACGAGGTATAGAAAGAGGTATATCTGGATTGGGGTATTACCTTAAAATAAAAACAGACAACAGTAGATCTGGTTTAGGCATCCAATCTTCGCGAAAAGTTAGAAAAAGCTCATCCAAATTCAAAAATATGCAATACATCTCCGCTCTTTTAAAAAAGTATAAAAAAGAATTCGAAAACTTACAACTACCATAGTGTAAAGAATAACATATGAAGCCTCAATATCAGCACGAATTAATGTCAAGTTTCTTTCTTTGGTTTGACAATCACCTACTTCAAAAAGGCGAAGCTTACTCTAATCAAACTGGTTACTTGTATAATTTTCAAGATTCTAGGCTACCTAGCTCTTATAAAACGTACTCTAGCCCATACAAACAATGGGTTAAAGATTCTTCTATAACTGGCGAGACAAACCCGATTATACCTAGTTCATTTAACGGGTACGACAGAAACGACGATCTTATATTTGATTTTGAAAATGGAAGAATTATTGAAACTGGAGGTAATTTTAGCGAAAATGAAATTCTTAGCGGGACATTCGCAGTAAAAGATTTTAATGTTTACCTAACAAATGAAACGGAAGAAGATTTGATACTGGAAAACAAATTTGAAATAAACAGTAGGTACTTAAAATCCCCATCTGGAACGCCTCCATACGACCAAATGGCTCCAGCAATATTCATTAATTGCGAGTATATGAGAAACGAGGGCTTTGCTTTTGGAGGGGAAGAAAAAACAACCAACACAATCAAAGCTGTTGTGTTGGCGGAAGATTCTTATCAGTTAGATGGAGTATTGTCTATATTTGCAGATTCAACCAGAAAAGCTATTGCAAAAATACCTTTTTCCAAAAACCCTTCCACTGAATACGGAGATGTGAAAGAAGGAGTTTACAACTATATCGATCTATCAAATCAATACCTAACAGCTAACCCTTATTATATAGAAGACGTAGTTGTTTCAAAATTTTCAGAAAGAGCGCAAAATAAGATGGCAGGAGATTTACAAATAGGGTTTATAGACTTTGAAGTTTCCACAAGTAGATTTCCCAGGGTGTGATTTCACATTTTAAATTTTTAACTGTAAATACAGACATAAATTATGAGTAGAAATAGAGTTATTTACCAATCAGAAGCCCTCTTCGCTAGTGAGAACATTGATTCTACAGGCAAAGCAGATCACATGCAACTTCGCAGAGTTCAATCCGCGAATTATTCCTTTAATGTTTCCCGTACTGACATCAATCAGTTTGGTCAGCTATCTAGAATTGATTCATTGATTCTTGAAGCTCCTACAGTTTCGGCTGACCTTTCTTATTACCTGACAGATGGGTATAACGAAGAAGTTCTTAATTTCGCTAATTCAGACCTAAATGTGGGTTTTGTTTCTGGCCAAATCACTTCTTCCAGCGGTCAAAACTTGTACATTATGACCTCTCCAGAGGGCAAAGACGCCAACTTTAGTACTGGCTCTTTTGGTTCTATAGGAATCGGTAATGCATTTGTCACTGACTATTCCCTAGAAGCTTCGGTTGGAGGCTTTCCTACGGTTTCTGTTTCGTTTGAAGGTTCAAACATTAATGCTTCAACAAATGTTAGCGGCAGTAATGATGGTTTTTCTGGCACATTTAGTGGTGCTGGCATTGACCCTGTTTCGGGTACGCCAATCGCCAATCAGGTAGCTGGCGATGGCATCGAGATCAGAAGTGCTGATCCTGGCACTGAATCTGGCATAGCGACAGCCCTGAGACCTGCTGATATTGAATTTGATCTAGCAAGCGCTGACTCAAGCACAATCGCATCTATTGCGGGTGCGGATGGTGGTCACGTCCAAAGCGTATCTTTGAGTATACCTCTTAGTAGAACTCCAATCGAAAGACTGGGGACAAAATTCCCTTACGCCAGAACTGTGGATTTCCCAATTACACCTACTCTTTCTGTTTCTGCTATTGTCAATGAGACACAGCAAAGAGCCTTGTCTGATATTGTAGCGAATGATAGTTTTATTCCTAGCGCTCAAATCAAGATTAAAGATTCCGCTGGAGATTACTCTGCAATTTATAAACTTACAAATCTAAAGCTTGACTCTGAATCATTTAGTTCAAGTGTTGGACCAAACAAGTCAGTAGATCTTACTTTTAGTCTTTCTGTTGGTGGCCCAGATGACTTAGAAAATAATATTTTCTTCTCTGGCAAAAACACTGACGCCAAGTATGCTCTTCAGCCAGTTATTATTGCTGACGGAGGACTCACTGCAACTGAATCAGTCACCATCAACGGTGTAACCATTGCTTCTGGCGACGCGCCTAAAACAATTGGTTACGTTGACGGTCAAGTTAGCAGATCCTTTGTTACAAGCTATATTGGATCAGATGATCTTGATTTGACTTCTACCGCTGGTGGAACAATTACTGGTAATAATGGTGTTGATAGTGTCACAGGGGTTAGTGGAGTAGCTACTGCTCTTTCGTTTGCTCCTACCGATAACTCTGTAAGTGCTGACATCACAGCGTCGGTGAGCTTATCATAATAATAAATTAACAAACTAAACTAACCCCGTCGAATCCGACGGGGTTTTTTTATGCTCGAACAAAAAAGCGCAACCCCTTTCGAGATCACGCTATCAGAGACAAGCTCTGAGGGGTAAATCATTTATTTTTTAGGAAGCTTCAATGCCGCCAACTTGCCTTGGGCTCGATTGGTAGCTATTGTAATTTACAATCAAGCCCTGCAAGCTGTCATAAGCGTCCTGAGCGAGGCTCTTATAAACCTTGGACACTTCATTCTTATTAACGAATGTAATGGCGTTATCACCATCCCTCACGCTTAAAATATTACCGTCCGTGTCATCAGCTATCCCGCGAATAGTATTTCTCGTTTGTTTGGTGTAGTAATGGTACAAATACATTTCCTTATAGATGCTCTGCTCTTCAAGGTTTAGCCCATCAACCTCTCCATTTAATCCAGAAAAACTGGTATGGAGAACATTATTAAGGTGCCCAATATTATTGTCCAACCACCCAGAAATAGATTCTACCGTGACTCCGCTAGAGTCAAATTCGTTTATATATATAGAGGTCGCTAAATTTCCGATATTACTCATATTAATTTTTATCTAAAATATTTTTAATGACTTCAACTTTATTAAATCTGCCTACTAAAATACTTAATTCCTTACATATTGCCTCAAGCTCGTAGGGCTTTTTCTTCTTCAATTCTTCATAAGAGTACTTTGGCTTTTTAGCTGCTTTCTTGACTGCTTTTTTCTTTGGAGTAGTCGCTTTTTTAACTTCTTCTTTCCCGTTAGCAAGGGTTAGGGTATTTAAAATATCGTCTGATTTGTTTTCCATATATTATATTACACTAAAAACTAGCCACGTTTTAAATACTCCTGCTTCAGAGCGGAGATTAATCTAATTCTGTCAAAACTAGGAGTGAAACCTAATTTCATGGCCATTTCTTGAAGCTCTGAGAGGGTTTTATTTTTTATTTTGACCTCAAACTCCTTCATAGAATCTGCCGCAAGCACGCCTATTTTTGCTTCAGTTTGGCTGCCAGTGGAACTCCAATTCCCTCCCCTCCACTGATTAAAGGCTGTGATCAAGGCACTATCTTGGGCTTCTGCATCTGCAAAAATTCTTGTGCCTGTCCTTTCGGCAAGTTTAGTTTTTTTGACGTGGCCCATAGATTCTAGTTTTCTTTTAAACACTCTAGGATTACCAGTCCCAAATGGAGAAATAACATCGACCCCCATAAGTTTTTCTTTGTCTTCAATTTGGTCGATTTCATCTCTTTGCTTGCCATCTGTATATTCTAAGCTTCGCAAAACATCCTCCTTTTGCATTTGCTCGTTACTAGGTTCGTCATTTTCAACTGCAGTGGCAATATGCTGCTTGACTTTTTTCATATATTCTTTTGTTTTTTGCTTGTCTACAGGGATACCTTCATGTAATTTCTCCTGTGCCTGTCCTTTTTTATTAGTTTGTTTTGATGAATCTTTCATATTTATATGATAAAAGAAACGCACCAATATTACACAAAAAAAAGCCGCCCCAAATGGGACGGCTTAGTTTTAAGTATTTAATCTGAATTAAACAGTCACACCAACAAGTGCGCGGTTGTCAAGAACAACACGACCTTCTTCAAGACCACCGAAGTAACCGATCTTGTTTTGGCGGATACTGTACTGATCGTCAGCGATGAGGTTGAACTCTCCACCGTTTTCGCTGTCAACAGCTACAGGGCGGATAAGAGCCTCACGGCTACGGTCGATACCAACAACGATTTGATCTGAAGCAGGAGTGAAACCAACACCAGCGGCTGCGCCGTAGATAGCGTTGAACTTCTGCCCATCACCAAATTCATTAAGCTCAATGACATTGATGCCGTAGAACTCAGGAGCGCCAGCAGCGCGGTAGGCTTCTTCAGCAATAACGTCAGCAGTTTGAACGTTAGAGTTGGCACCAGCACCAGGAGCAGCTTTAGTGTTGATTGGGTTGTAAGCAATTGCACGAAGCTCTTCAACGATTTCAGGAGAAACGATGATGTCAGTCATGCCACGGCCTTGACGAGCGTCAGGAGTGCCACCAGCAAATGAAGTGGTGATTCTCTTAGAGCGTGTCGTAAGTGCATTCAAATCAGCCAATGTGAAACGATCTGCTGTTTGAGCGCCGATAACGTGAGAATAGCCGTTTGTAGTTGCATTAGCAAGGGCTTTCATGATTACGTTAGCGGAGATTGTGTTTTGCTTAAGAAGGATTTCTTGAGCAACACGAGTCATTGTCTTAGCGACAACGTCCATGCGGCTCTTAGCAGCGTAACGGCGATCAAAGCTCACTGCGGAATCAAGATTGTAAGTAGCGATCTTGAGTTCTGCAGATGTTGGGAGTACTTCCGAAGTAGGAAGACCGCCAGCACGGCTTTGGCTGAATACTTTGACATAATCTTCGTCAGAAACGTCGAAATACAGATCCAGAGGAATTGAAGGATTATCATCAGCATTATACTGAAGAGTGGTGAAGAGGTTAGACAATGCTGGAGCATTGTTGATAACTTCTGCGAGAACAGGGCCAATGAATTCGGCAAGAGCAGTTTGTGCTTCATAAGCTACATCGCGATTGCGAGAAGCCATTGCTTTTACCAGTTCGACTTGTTCGGGAGTGTTTTTTAAAGTAATTTTCATATTCTTAAATTCTTTTTTATTAACCAATTTTGACGACTACGTAGTCACCAGCGAATTGATCAGTGAGGCCGCCTTGAGAGGCGCGAGATCCAGTTCCAAGAATAGAACCGAGAGAAGTGGCAGAGCCTAGAGTGGCAGGGCCAACAGTGCCAGCGCCAGCAACTTCAAAACCATCACCAACAGTGAATACAGAAGCTGCGCCACCTTCGATAGCATTTGCAGAAAGAGTGAAGATGCCTTTAGTTACAACTGGAACGCTTTGGCCAGGAAGAACAGCTTGAAGCTCTTCTTTTTTGGTTGTATTGTAAATGAGCTTCTCTCCATTTTCGTCAGCTTTAGCTGTTTGATTCAGAGTCAGTCCCAGAGGGATTTCGCCAGAAGCAGCAACATTGACTTCAAGAGGGTTAGTTGGATACATGTCGCCGCCAACAAAAGGATAATCTGTCTTGCCAAGGTAAGAATCACTACCGTAAGTAATGACTTCTTGGTCAAAGTTTCCGTTTGTTACTTTAACAAAAACGCCATTGGAACCTGCGCCATCACCAGTGGTGGACTCAAGAACCGAAGCGGAGTTAAGAGCAAACATATTTACTACGTCATGCTCGTTATATTGTCTGAATGGGAGTAATCTTAATGCCATAATTTTTTTAGTTTAAATATTTTTTATCCAAGGACATTGTCGCGGCTAAACGCAGCAGCGAACTTTTCCTTTAAAGTTGTTTTTGAAGCTTGAGCTTCGTTATTGTTAGGGAGAACAGTGTCAGTAGCTTCTGCATTTTCAAGAGCCTTCTCAACATTAACTTCTTCAGCAACCACTTCTTCAGTGATTTCAGAGGCTTCTACTGTAGTAAGGCGCTTTTCAATTTCTGCTTCAACACGAGCTTTGATTTCATCTTCGATCTTTGCTTTAGCTTCTTTATTTTTAGAAGCCCAAAAAACAGCGAGTTCATCTTTGAAAGATGCGAAAGATTCTTCTGCATCATCAAGACCTTTAATCTTCTCAGCGATAAAAGAGCTATCACTTTCTTCGAGATCGTAAATAGAATCGATTTCTTCCATACGTGTGTTGAAACGAGCGACAGCTTCTTCAGCTCTCTTCTCTGATTCAAAATCGCCAATGCGCTCCTGAGCTACCTTAAGTTCCTCTTTTATAGATTCTACAGATTTTTCAAGTTCTTCTCTCGCGGATGCGATTTCAGCCTTTTCTTTTTCTGCAGCCTCAAGAGAAGCTTGGTACTCGTCATCTTTTTGTTTAATGGCTTCGGCAAAAGTCGAAGTCATGCCAGCGACCGCTTCTTCGGAGAATTTCTTTTCCGCGAGAGAGTCCTTCAATTCTGATAAGAGTGTTTCTAAGTCCATGATTTTAGTGTTATTTACAGTATTTTTTAAATTTTGTGAAATTTCGGCGGATATTTTTTTTAAATGAGCCGCTTGGGCTTTGTTGGAATTATCAACAAGTTGATCCTTATCTTGTTTAATATTTTCTTCTTCTTTGTACTCGTTGCTGATAACGCCTTTGACATTAGCCGCAGGTTTCATAGTAAAACCAATACCAAGAGGATATACTTTTCCAGTAATTAATCGGTAAACTGGGCGACCGTCCTCGGTCACTCCTTTGCCCCCAAAGCTCTTAAGAACACCCTTCATTTCTTTCACTTTTTCGGGATCAGAAATAATCTCGGCATCCTTTAAATTCTTACTGCCAATAGCAATGCTGTACTCACTAAACCCTATTTCCCAACTTGCAGAGACTGTATTATGCATTTTGTTTTTTGGGTTGGTGCTATTTTCAAGCATTGTAGCAAAATCCTTATCAACGGTTTTATAAACAACAGCGCCAAGAGCAATATTGAATGCATCTTTTTGATTTTCGTCTATATTAATCAAAACAGTGCTGTCTGAATAGTCGCTAAACCCAGCGTTAACAATATGACCCACAACTTTTTTCTTATTGTGCTCTATATTAGTTGGCTTATGAATGAATTGTTGCACTGATTCAATTGCGGTTTTGGTATCAATGCCATCTCCGTTTTTATTGAACTCGTTTACAACAGCAGCATTAAATGCAACACCAATCAAGTCGATATTTTTTTCTAGATCTACCGATGTCGGTATTAAAGATCTAAGATTTTCAATATTAGCTTCGCTCACGTTAATTCCTGCTATTTCTTCACAGGCTTTAACTTCAAATTCGAAAGTTGTGGTATACTTATGCATCCTTTTTCATTTTTTCAAGGATTGCTTTTTGCAAAGCTGCGGGGAGTTGTTTTTGTTTTTCTGTCAATCCGCCCTCACCGACTTCGTTCATCATAGCTCTCATTTTGTCATACTGCATCCCACAACTTTTTGCAGTGGCTCCTTCATCCATGCCTGAAGTATCAATCAGAGCTTTGTCGTCCATAGAACAAATACTCATATATGATTTGTACATAGCTTCCTCTGTTTCGCTGTATTTTTTAGCAATCGAGATTTCTACATCTCCGTTAGAGCGATTTATATTCGCTACGAGTGGGTTTTTAATTTCTTTCATTTTGAATGGTGTAAAATTGCTGAAGGGTAAATTTCTAATCTGTGCGCTTCTGAAATACTAAGCACGCCTTCCAGTGAGCCTAGTTTTTCGATTTCACTAAAATCGTTTACACAAGAAGCAACGGTTTCTGTCCAATTTTCTTTTTCCGATGCACAAATAACAGATTCGCATAATTGGCTTATCATTTTTTCTTGGTTTTCGTTAAGAGATTCTATGTTCAGTTTTTCTAGCATTTTTTCTTTAGCTATAGAGTTTAATGCTTCTATTTCATAAATAGTGCCTTGGATATTTTCCCTAGAGAACTGGTCTTTTGAACCTTCTGGGCGACCCGACATACCTTTTGTTGGGTTGCTGGTTTTTGCTGGTTCTTCTTCACCAGTTTCTGAATCAATCATAGGAACTCCGCCAACTATTGGGTTGAAATAACCTTTTTCTCTTTGGTCTACGAATTTTTCTTGAGCTTTTTCTAGGTTTTCTGCTAATGGAAATTTACCAGTTTGGAAGAGTTCCATGCCTTGTTCTGCAGTAATAAGACCAAGCTCCATAAGTCTTGTAGCGACTCTCATCAATTGAGTTTCGTCACGCAAATCAATATCCTTAAACTTAACAGTCGGGTAGGATCTAAAACCCAAGTCTAAAGCAATTCTGCGAATTTCTGGCTGCAAAAAGTCTTGGATAAACGCCTCGCGAGCTTCCTTAAGTCTATCCAAAAATACGCGAGTTTTCATTTCAGCGCCATTGTACTTATCATCATTCAGGGCTATGTTCTGCAAACCATCTTTGATGTCTTGATTAATAACTTGGTACTTGCCAGGACCAACCACCTTATTAATATCTGGAATAACAAAATCTGCTTTTGTTGTGTAGTCGGAAACTAAAACGCGTCCAACAGATTCGTTTTGAAAAAGAGTCTGCATAGCTTTCACGTTATTGGGATTAATGCCTCCTTTATCTGGCTCCGCACCCATTGTGATCATAAGAATTACGTTTTCAACCGTCCTCATGATGGCTTGGTCCATCTTCTTCATTTCCATCTTTGCATTTATGTCTTCAAGAACTGGGTAACCGAACGGGATAGCAAATGGCTCGTAATCTTGTTTCTTGTAAAAACTATAAGACATTTTTTCGCTTTTTAAATTTATCTGAAGCCCGTCTTTAAAATAAGCGCCGCCCTTAATTTGCTCTTTAACTTCTGGGTCCAAGGCGTCAAACACAGCCTTATCATAATCGTTTTTAGGGCTAGCTAATCTTTCTATATCGAACTCAGAAAGTATTTTTGCGTAACCCCCATCTTTTGTGTTGAATACGGTACTCCGCTTAGCTACTATTTCAAAAGGGTTCAAAACAACATATTTTAATGGGAACTTATTCAAAGAAGGGCCATCTGAAACAGTTTGAGAAAACTTTTTATAATCTTCTATGCTGAATTTACCGTCCACCCTGTAAAGAAAGATATTTCCACTTCTATAATACTCCCTGAAATACTGATCTTTAAGATCCCAAATTTTGATTCTATCCAACAGCTTGTTGAAAAAATTTCTAGAAGTTGAGTTTCCTCCCTCCAAGTAAAGTTCCGCATTCGCGAACTCAGACATCATATCAATAGTATTTCTAAAGATAGGTACATTGGCGTAAGCCTTTTGGCAAAGTTCAATAGCATCTCTGACATTAGCTCCATCAGAAGCCATTTCATAAGGAAGCATTCCAGCTCTTATTTGGCTAAATTTGTTTGGTGGGGTCGTAACAGAAGATCTATTTATTCTTGTGCTTGTTGTAGACGATGAGAGATTACTCACAGAACCAGATCTGCTGTACGACCCCTGGGAAACGTGGTATGCCTCGCCCGCTGTAGCAGGCTCAGCCACTTCTTGAAATTTTGAAGCCTCTGGGGTAACCTTTTTAAAGTTGTTCCAATAATCGGATTTTTTTGTGTATTTTCTTTTGGGCATGATGTATTATAAGTTACTTTACACAATTTAAAAGTTACTTTTTTAACTTTTTTTAAATAAACATAGGAGTGAAGCCGTGATTGCTTTCTTCTGGTATATCCATCATATCATAATATATGTTCATTCCCCAGTTGCCTAGCACCAGAGCGGAGTAAGAGTCCTTTCTTGGCCTATCCACACCCTTCTGCCTTTTTAGGTTGCTGGGCAAATCGAAACTTTGAGTGCCACCATTAGAACTAGAAACTTGAATTAAAGCACATTCAGCCTTTGTCAGGTCAATCATATCCTTCTGGTGTTCAACAAATTCAATCATTTTTGCGCCAGCATTCTTTTCGTCTTCGTATTTGGAAAATTTTAAATCTTTTATTGGTATTTTTTTAGCCCTCTGGATCGAGTAGTTGTCGTCCATAGCTGTAGCTGCAAAATAAAGTTTTTCCCTATCGAAAGCGGTCTGCAACATTTCGTTACCATTTCTAATCCAAACAGAAGTTGGTTTTCTTAAGTAACAAATAGTTTTATTTGAGACATTGTAACCCCTCCTCGCTTCTTTTAGATCTTTTACATAATCATGCGGGTTATCTAAACCAGCATCAAACATACCTATTTCTAGTTTATCTTTCTTAAATAAATCGCTCTCGTTACAAGAATTCATAAATTGTACACCGCCGTTATAGTCACCCACAATCATAATCACATTAAAATGATCAATAATATATTTAAAGTAAGTCATATGCTTTTTTAAGTTCGTTCCAGGAAGAGCGTAGCTGTGTACCACAACGCCCTTTTTCTTTTCTGGTATTAGCTTAATAACCTGCATAGCAAAATCATCAGAAGCTTCAGATTCGGACCATGATGGGTCAAACGCTAGTATGTATTCAGAGCCCTCTTCTCCAGCAACCTCTATAGAAGGGGATTCCCCATCTTCGATTGTGCAGTCTGCCATTTTACTAATCTTAAAATAACCAGCACTATCATCAGTAAACTGAGCGTTAAACTCTCTATCAATCTGTGACTGACTCATCGTGCCCCTGGCCTGCGATATTAAGTTTTCATCATACAGGGCTTTTGGAGCGCAATCATAACTAAATTGCATAATACATCTTCTGCCTTGGTTTTTAGCGCCAGGATTAAAGATCATATTTTCATAAGCTTGATACATTTTATACAAATATTCAAATTTATAAGAAGCCGACGACAGTCCTATCATTTTGTTAGAAGGCCATTCCGTACGCTCTTCTTCTGTCATTTTGCCAGCGGCAATCATACAATCTTCTGCATCGCTAATTTTTTGTCTTTCCGTCGGGTTTTCCACAACAGCCAAGAATGGCATAATGACCTCATTCAAAACTTTTTCAGGCATAAGCAAAAGCTCATCAACAATAATTCTTTGAAAACGAAAGCCGCGAAGCTTTTCTCCATCGCCGAGGGGAAGGGCTGTAATTCTGCTTTTCCCAATCTGCATTGACCACTCATCGTTTGATTTGCTAACCTTACCGATACACTGTCGAAATAATTCTGCTTTTTTATCTTGAGATATATCTTCAATCTTGCGAAAAATCATTTTTGATTGACGAAAAGATTTTGAAATAATACCGATATGGACACCCTGATTCAGCATAGCGTCTAATAGCGCGAAAATGCCCGTAGAGAACGATTTAGACATGCCGCGAGACCATATACCCAGAAAATAATCATTCTCCATCATGGCCTTTACAGCCATATGCTGGAAAGGGAATAATTCGACGCCAGTTAATAATTCTGTTGTGAATGTTACGTTGTCTTTTAAGAACTTATATAAGTAATACTTAGCTTTGTTATCTTCAAGGTAGCCCTCTAGATCTAAAACTTGTTTATTAATATTATCCCTATCTAGGGGTTTTTGATTTCCTGTATCCCAACTCATACTCTGTGTATTTTTTTAAAGTTCTTTTCTGCATATAAAAAGACATGAAAAAAAGAATTGCAATCGTTCAAGCAGGAAGAGGGTACATTCAAAAAAGGGAATGCCTCTTTATTTTCTGTCGCTCTCCCAAAATCCACCAAAAAGATTTTATTATCCTTGCAGAGAAAATTTTCATCATGAATATCGTTATGGTATATATTTTCTTTTTCTAAAATGCTAATTATTTCCCTTGTCTGTTTTTTCCAAAGCTTAGGTTCGAAACCTTCCTCTAAAACATCTCCGCAAAAAGACATTTCTAATTCATTTGTATCTTTATTCACGCTCACTACTTTGGGAAAATATTTATAAGAAGATAGCTTATTTAAAAAATAAACCTCCCTCTCCATTTTCGTTTTTGTTTGAAATTTTTTCTTAAAAGTCTCCATTGTCTAAAAAATATTGTACATCTACATTCCAGAGCTTATCACCTAGATATAAAAGTTTTGGAATAATCTCCTCGCTGTGTATTCTGTTTTCA